>ERZ825324.12-NODE-12-length-237260-cov-18.298409_pt1 | contig 237260 bp, 217 predicted proteins | sample MGYA00519859_ERZ825324 | MGnify/ENA primary metagenome ERZ825324 (study PRJEB31778, sample SAMEA3449198) | human gut metagenome | biome: human gut; feature: human-associated habitat; material: faeces | place: United Kingdom | collected 2010/2012 ...
CACCCTCTTATATTTTATCAAAGCCCTTCACCAACACTATTTGACAAAGAACCTTTAATTTCCTAATCATCTCTTTCTTCTGCATCAATATCATCATCATCACGACTATGAGAATAATATTTTCTTTTCATTTCCATCATATAACTACTGATTTCAGTTTCGATTTCTGGCAAAGCTTCTACTCCAATATTAGAAAGAGTAATAAACTCCTTTACTGTATCGATGTAAACTTTACCCCAAATCAAACCTCCCTTTACTTTCAAGTCATTAAATAAATCCGGAGTTACTGAATCTAAAAAGTATCCAAACACAACCCTCTTACGTCCAATAAGAATTCTCTTATCAGTAAGAGCAATAACTGCCGTACCTAAAATATCTAAAGGGTTATCATTCTTCTGAGCCACAAACACATATAAAACCTTTTCTCCAGGATTTAGATGTTTTTCAACAATTGCTGAATTTTTCTTCAAACGCCAACCAATTGTAGAAGGATGCTCTTTTTTAAATTTTAATGCCTTTTTATAAACTATGCTCATATTAACCTCCATAATAAATATAGCAATTTATTAAATCAATTATAACATAATTAAAATAAACTTCAAAACAAAATTTCTAAAGAACCTACACAAAGAGTAAAATTGTTTACTATTATACACATGAAAAAACCATCATTACAAACATATCACTAATTATAAAAAAGAATTATGTCCCAACTTGTCGACAAAAAAAGAAATAGTCAATACTAACACTTCATATTTTTTAATGAGGACGTGATACTATAAAAAAAACTATCGGATTACCTAGAGCATTACTTTACTACTATGACAAGGACTTTTGGCAGGCTTTTTTTACTAAACTAGGATTTAACACAATCATAAGTTCAAAAAGCAATAAGAAAATACTACAAAATGGCACATCGCTTGCAAACTCTGAAAGCTGTCTAGCTCTAAAAATATATCTAGGACATATTCTAGATTTAAAAGATAAATGTGACTACATTTTAGTACCAAGAATGTATTCTATTAAGAAAAACGAGCAGGTTTGTACAAACTTTAACAGCCTATACGATCTAGTAAACAACATATTCGACGTAAAAATACTAAATTACAATATTGACTTAACAAAAGGAAAAAGTAAACTAATCGCTTTTCTAAAACTAGGTGAAACTCTAGGAATATCTTATATAGAAACATATAATGCTTTTAAGCATGCCGAGAAAGTTGCCCAAGAAAAAAGAAAAATTGAAGAAGAAAGCCAACGTCAAATTCTAGAAACAAACTCCATAAAAATTCTTCTTGCTGGTCACCCCTACAATTTATATGACGAATTAATTGGAAAAACTATCACCAACTTTTTATCAAAAAATAATGTTTCAATTCTCTATAGCAACAAAATAGACAGCACAATAATTGATACTGAATGTCAACAATTATCAACTGACATTCATTGGACTCACAGTAAAGAAGTAGTTGCAAGTATCAATTACTATCATGATAAAGTTGATGGAATTATCATAGTTTCTTCATTTCCATGCGGACCAGATTCCTTGAGTAATGAATTAATAACCAGAAAAATTAAAAATATTCCTATCATTACTTTAGTATTTGAAGATCTAAATAGTGAGTCTGGCGTCATAACCAGACTTGAAAGTTTTATAGATATCTTAGAAAGGAGAAGATTATGTCAAAAATAATTAGTTTTCCACATCTAGGAGATTATTATATTCCAATAGAAACCTTTCTAAAAAGGACAACCAAACTAAAAGTACAGCCCGCCCCACCTATAACAAAAAAAACAATAGAACTTGGTTCCAAGTATTCTCCCGACTCTGTTTGTCTTCCGTTCAAATACAATCTCGGTAACTTCATAGAATCTCTAAACCAAGGAGCAACCATCCTCTTTACTGCTGGTGGTGGTTGTCGTTACCGCTATTATGCCGAAGTAACAGAAACAATTCTAAAAGATCTAGGCTATGACTTTGAATTTTACAATCTAATCGAAAATGGCAAACTAAATCTTCTAAAAGTCTATAAAAACTTTAAAAAACTAAATTCAAAACTAAACTTCATCTATTTCATTCATCAACTACTCTACACAATCTTCTTTATCTGGCACATGGATAAAATTGACAAAATAATCAGGACAAGAGTCGGTTTTGAAATTGAAAAAAACTCCTATCTAAAAATTAAAAATAAAATGCTAACATCATTCAAAAAAACAAAATCCATTACCAAACTAACCTACCGTTATTTTAAATACAAACACCTCATTAAAAAAATTCCTATCGCAAAACCCAAAAACTGTCTAAAAGTCGGTATAATTGGTGAACTATACACTGCCATGGAACCTTTTGCTACTTATTTTCTTGAAAAAGAGCTAGCCAAAATGCATATTGAAATAAAAAGATATACTAATCTAAGTTACTTACTTTGGCAAAAAAAATATCTAACGCATCATATGTTAAAAAAAACAAAATCTTACTGCAAATATACTCTAGGTGCCGATGGACTTGATAATGTTTATAGAACCATCAAACTAATAAACAAAAAATATGATGGCATAATTCATACAAAGCCATTTGGGTGTACTCCCGAAATAGGAGCTATCCCTATAATACAAAAAATATGTAATGAACATGAAATGCCAATAATTTTCTTTTCATATGATGTTGAAACTTCCGATGAAGGAATAAAAACTAGATTAGAAGCATTTGAAGACTTAATAAGAATAAGGAGAGATAAAAAATGATTAAAGGTTACCTGGGAATAGATATTGGTTCAATATCAACAAAAGGTGTAATAATAGATAAAAATAACACCATTCTAGCAAGTACCTATCTATGGACTAAAGGGAATCCAATAAATGCTGTAAAAGAAGTCCTAAAAGATTTACAAAAGCAAATAAAAAACAAAAATATTAAAATAGTTTCAGTTGGTACCACCGGTTCAGCACGTAAACTAATAGGTACCATGCTAAATGCCACTATTATAAAAAATGAAATCACTGCTCATGCCATTGGAACCTTATCAAGATATCCAAATATCAGAACCATCATAGAAATTGGAGGTCAAGACTCTAAAATAATTCTCATTAAAGATGGTATCGTAATAGACTATGCCATGAATACCTTGTGTGCTGCTGGTACTGGAGCCTTTTTAACAAGTCAAGCCAAACGCCTAGAAATTCCTATTGAAGAATTTGGCAAAATTGCCCTAACTAGTACCAATCCTGCCTCTATTGCTGCTAGATGCACTGTCTTTGCTGAAAGTGACTTAGTTCATAAAGCACAACTAGGCTATGAAAAAAAAGATATAGTCGCTGGCCTTTGTCGAAGTATTGCCTTAAACTACCTAAACAACGTTGCCAAAGGTAAAAAAATAGAAGACCCCATCATCTTCCAAGGTGGAGTATCTAAAAATATCGCTGTAAAAAAAGCATTTGAAGACATTTTAAATACCAAAATAATTACTGATAAAGACGGACATCTAATGGGTGCCTTAGGTGTAGCCATTCTCTCTAAAGAAAAAGAAGAAATAAACTTCTTCTTCAACATCATTACCGATAGTTTTAAAACAACCAGTAAAAACTGTGAAAACTGTCCTAATAATTGTGAAATAATCTGTATCGAGAAAAATAACCATCTAATTGACTCATGGGGAAACCGTTGTGAAAGAGGCAAAGTAAAAACTTCTTAACCGTCTATAAAATAACCAAACAAAAAAAGATAATATAGTTAGAACACTTCTCAACTATCTTATCTTTTTATTATTTCTCAATATACTCTTCGTATGGAACACATCTATCTATAATAGTTCCATCATCTAATATTTCAATTATTCTATTCGCAACTGTACTATTAAGTTCATAGTCTCTAGAAGTAAATAAAACTTCTCCTTGGAAATTAATTAGTCCCTTATTTAATGATGTAATACTTTCCAAATCTAAATGGTTAGTAGGCTCATCTAATATTAAGAAATTAGGCCCTTCTAACATCAATTTAGATAACATACATCTCATCTTTTCTCCACCAGATAATACATTTACTTTCTTAAATACATCATCTCCAGAAAATAACATTCTACCTAAGAAACCTCTAAGTACTGTTTCATCCTTAATATCATAATATTGTCCAATCCACTCAATAATATTCTTATCAACATCAAAATACTCTGTATTATCTTGTGGTAAATAGCCAGCTACAATAGTCTTTCCCCATTCAATACTACCTTTATCATATTTTTCCTTACCAGATAAAATATTAAATAAAGTTGTTTTAACCATATCATTATTAGCAAGTATCGCTATTTTATCACCTTTAAGTACTGTAAATGATACCTTATCTAAAATCTTCTTACCATCAACTACTTTAGTTAAGTTTTCTACTTTTAATATTTCCTTACCAGCTGGCTTTTCTATCTTAAAATCAATATAAGGATATTTTCTAGAAGAAGGAACTATCTCATCTAATTGAATCTTATCAAGCATTTTCTTTCTAGAAGTTGCTTGTTTTGACTTTGAAGCATTAGCCGAGAATCTCGCAATAAAGGCTTGTAATTCTTTAATTTTCTCTTCTTTTTTCTTATTAGAATCTCTCATCTGTTTTTGTAACAATTCACTAGATTCATACCAGAAATCATAGTTACCAACATAAAGTTTAATCTTACCATAATCAATATCCGCAATATGTGTACATACTTTATTTAAAAAATGTCTATCATGCGAAACAATAATAACTGTATTATTAAAATTAATTAAAAATTCTTCTAACCATTTAATAGCCTCAATATCCAAACTGTTAGTAGGTTCATCTAAAAGTAATATATCTGGATTTCCAAATAATGCTTGAGCAAGTAAAACCTTAACTCTAAGTTTTACTGGTAATTCACCCATTAAAACATAATGATATTCATCCTTAACACCTAAATTATTTAAAAGTGTACTAGCATCAGACTCTGCATTCCAGCCATCCAAGTCCATAAATTCAGCTTCCAAATTAGCAAGTTTCATACCATCTTCTTCACTAAACTCAGTCTGAGCATACATCTTATTCTTCTCTTCCATTATTTCATATAGTTTACTATTTCCCATAATAACTACATCAATAACTCTCTTATCATCAAACTGATAATGATCCTGCTTCAAAATAGAAAGTCTTTCATTCTTAGAAATAACAACTTCGCCAGTCGTAGTTTCTAACTCTCCTGACAATATCTTTAAAAATGTTGATTTACCAGAACCATTTGCCCCAATCAAACCATAGCAATTACCATTAGTAAATTTTATATTAACATCTTCAAATAAGACTCTCTTTCCAAATTTTAAACTAACATTATTTACTTGTATCATCCTCTTCACCACCGCTCCTTAATTCTACTATAAAAGAAAAAATAAGGCAAGTACAACTACTTAACCTTATAAAATATTGAGATTACTTTAGCAAATTCATAAAGTATAATATTACTTTTATTTATTGCAAAACCTTTACCTAAAGCTTTACCACCTATCGTAAGAGCTGCAACTATTGCTGCTATAAATAAACCAGTAAATAATATACTGAAATTAAACTTTTCCGCAACAATCACTGCTATTGTCGTAGCCGCTGTACCAGAAATAATTCCACATACATCACCGACTACATCACAACAAAAGTTAGATACCTTAGAAGCATTCTTCTTAAAACTAACAGCAACATCTGCACCCTTAACTTTTCTAGAATTCATCGAATGAAATACCTTTTCATCACTACTAGTAACCGCAACACCTACTATATCAAATAAAATACCAATACCAACAAATAATAAAGTCACAAAAACTCCACCAAATATTGATAGTTTAGGCAATGCTACTTGCGATACATAAGAAAGACAAAATGATAAGGTAAAAGCTATTAAAATAATTTTAATAATCCATCTCATATCAGCTTTCTTTTTACTAATTTTTTCTTTTTTCTTAGTATCAATAACTAATTCTTGAAATTCATTTCTTCTCAATTTTTTCTTGCTATTCATATAACCCTTCCTATATAGAAAAAATAGTATAAAATACTATTTCTAGTTAAAAAAAAACTAATGGCTCTAAACATAGTAAACTTTGAATCTTAGGTCAAGTAGGATTTCCCTTATCTCTATGTATTCGTTACCAAATACATGGTTCCCCTTTAAAGAGATAAGTATGATGTCACCATTCATACGACTTGATTACCACTTAGTATCCACTGCAATCCTATGTAAAGCGCACTCTAGGAGATTTCCTCACCAACACTTTATTATTTATTCTTTTTTGCAAGAGAAATTTCATAAAGCAATATTTATCAAAGTTGGCCAGCTCTAATAAACAAGTTCTTTAATCCCAAAGCTCTCACTCAAGACAAGCTACACTGCACATAACTTTCGCCACAATACAGGTTCCAGCCTACCTCGTAACAAGTCCAATCAGTATAAAACGTATAGGCTTATCACAAATAGTAGGTCTCCACAGATAATGGGTCGTTTGTCGTATGCCATTACGAGCGCCCATTCTCCTCATCTTCAGCATCCACCCTACACTGGGCGTATAAAGCAAACACCAAAGGTTTCACAGATATGCTCTATAACGGTTGTTTAATCCCGTCTTCCTAATAAAGTAATTGACTAGAATAATGTGCCATCAATTACACCTACATTATATCATATGTTACAAGATATGTCAAATTGACACTTTTACAAAACTTTTTATTTTGCAACTTTCACATCATTATATCTTTCTTCTATAATCTCTTTTTAAATGTTATAATATATAAATAGAAAGGAATTATATCATATGGATAAACTATTTGAAAAATGTAAAAAGCTCGTATTAGATAACATCAACAGCGACATCACAGAAGAAGCTCTAACCACTTTAACTACTGCAATTCTAGCCCTATATTTAACAGATGGAAAAATCATTTTAGAAAAAATGCCAAATATTCTAAAAAGCCTAGATATAAGAATAAAACCTAAAACAGTAGTTGAACTAGCAAATGAAATAAGCTTATCATCTAATAATGAAGAAAAATATAAAAATGCCCTAGGAGCAATAAATACGCAAATGAACATTAGCACTAAAGGACCTAGTATATCCTTTGAATATCACCTTTTTATCTCCCTAAAAAATAGAAAAGATATAGAAGTTACAAATACTATAGTTCATGAATTAACACATTTATTAAGAAAATTAAAACCAATAATAGAGCCATCAAAAATAGTCTTATATAATGGAGTATCAGCTGACTATATTGACATAAAAGAAAGAAAACTTATAAGGAAAAATCTATGGTTTGAAGACGCCCTAGTAGAATATCATGCAAAAAGAACAACCTGTAACCTAATTGCGTTGTTAAAAGAAGAACACCAAACATCATCTTTAAGATTATATAATAAAGAAAACTATCAATATCAAGATGATAAAGAAAGCCCTTACAAATTCTTTAACACAATTATTGATACCCTATGTACAGACCAATCATTCCAAGAAAAACTAAACTCAACCTTCCAAAATCCATCACTAGAAACATATCAAGCTTTAATTACTTGTCTAAATGAACCAACAAATGATAACACATTCTTCAGTAAATATACAGAACTATTTAATGCTCTAGGCACTAGTTATACAACAAATGATAGTACTAATAGAAAAGAAATAGAACAAGAAATTACAACTATGACTCAAAAATTTATCACAAGAAAAAGCACTAAAGGACTATAACTTTCTATAGTCCTTTTCTTATTCTCTTAACATTTCTATTCATTAAATGTCTACCAATATTCCTATATAAAAACTCTTTTAACTTTGACATTTTCTGTCTATGTTCCCTAAAAAACTCATCTGGCGAATCATACACTCCAAAATCATTATTAATACCCTCACTTTGAATATAAGTATTATTTAAATTCCAATCAATAATCGGATTCCTCAAATCCTTAGTCGCAACACCATAACCAAAAAACATTCCACTACAATTCTTAAACTTTTCCTTCAGTTTCTCCAAATACTCTTTATCTAAAATAAAGCCCTCGAGCTCATACCATTTATCCTTATAAAACACTTCAACCCAACTATGAACTACATTCCTAGGAGCACTATTATATACAAATCCAGTCATTGCTCCTTTCTGCAACTTCTTATCAATAGTAAAGCCATGAATTCGACAAGGTATCCCAACGCCTCTTAAAAGTGACATAAACAAAATACTCTTCGTATTACATTGCCCATACCCATCACTTAAAATCCTACTAGCCGCCATCTCATCACAAACATTATATCCAAATAACATCTCATCTCTTACAAAATTATATATTTCTTTTATTTTATTAAAATCATCTAACTTATCAAAGCCTCTACTATCAATAAGTTTTAAAATATCTAAACAAGAATAATCTAACAACTCAGTCTCCTCTAAATATCTATCCACACTTCTTCTCCTCCTCTACATAAAAAGACATAAGTCTCCTTATATCTTTAAATATCAAAATTAAAACTAAATAATTAACTATTCTTAATTTTATTAACAAAAGAATTAATTTTACCAGCCCAACTATTTCCTTCAGCATATCTAGGAGCAATCTTTTCAACAGTATCAAGACCAACACCATAATAATTCTTATATAAATTATAAACAAAACCAACAATACCCTCATCTAAAGTATTGAACTTCTTATATCTACCACCATTACAACCAGGACTACCTTTTTGACCACCTACATTAAAACAAGTTCTCGCTAAATTAGAACATTTAGAACCACAACCAGTTTCATGTAACATAATTGCTGTCGCAACATAAGGATCAACACCATTATTTATACAAGTAACCGCAATAAAATATCCTTTACCAGCCAAAAGATCATTACCCAAGTTTTTATCTAGTTTAGCCGCAAGCTCTTCTATTGTTAACCCATCAAAAACTTCAACCCTAGGTGGAATTAAAACTGAAGCTGGAGCAGTCTCCATATCAATAGCTGTAATAGAAGAATCATCCACTCTATACTCCGTCATACTCTTACTAAGAGTACTATCAGAAGCTGTAACATTATCAGTATTTACCTCATTAAAAGAAAGAAAATCATCATCCTGCAAATCAACTTTCTCTTGAAGTTTTAAACCAATAGAAACCATCAAAACTGAAATTATAATTAAAAGACAACTAATAATCTTAGTCTTTCTCATTAAATTCACCTCAACTATATAAATAGTTTATATTATTCTATGTAAAAAGTCAAACATCTATCTTTTAATTCTAAAAGTATTAGGAGCCTTCTTATAAACAACATTTAAAGCAATAACTATATATATCAACGTAAATATAACTCCAAATATAGAAAAATATAAAGAAGATATTCTCATATCATTAAATGAATAACAAATAAAATAAGTAAGTAATGAAACTAATGTATAAGAATAACTCTTCATCTCTAAATCTTTATTATATGGTTGTAACAAATAATAAAGTACCAAATAATGTACTGAGAAAAATACACTAAGTATAACTATAAATAACGCTAACGAAACATAATTAATAACACTACTACCACCAGTAATACCAAGTAATACTAAATATCCTATCACAATAGCAAATGCTGGTAATAAATTAATTTTAACAATCGTTACTAATCTTTTCTTAAACAAGTTAACTATAACATTCTCATCTCTATAAAAATTATATGTAAGCATAGCATGATCACAATTATAAAACATTGCCTGCGTAACAACAGCACCTCTATTAATAAAATACATAATAAACACCAACCAACCTGGTCTATTAAGTATAAAATCATGAATACTATTAAAAGCATCTTTATTATTAAAAGAAATAAATCCTAAAACAACAGCCACAATAAGAATAATAACACTAATTCTCCTAGCACTTCTCATTAGTATTTCTCTATGTCTTTCAAAAAATATTGTATTAAACAAGTCATAACCCTTTTTATTCTTAATCTTTTTCTCTTCAATTACTCTATCTTTATCTTTTATTCTAACCATATTTTGTCTAGCATAACTAGTACTCTCACTTGAATTCATAGCAGCTTTCAAAGTATTAAGCTTCTTATAAATAATTTTATAATCATCCACCCTCATCAAATACTTATAACAAAATATACTAAATATAAAAAATACCAAAGTACATCCATAAATAACACTATCAGGTATAAAAACCCCCACAAAAGGTAAAGCCGAAATAAATAACAAAACACCAAGTACAACTAAAGTATTTCTATAATCTGCTGTAAAAACATAACCCTTCTTCTTATAAAAGAAAACCGTAAAAGCTTCACCTATAACTCTAGCAAAAATACCAAATAAAATAAGAGCAATACATTCCAATAACGAATAGTCTAAAACAAAAGAAAATACAAAAAATCCCAACGAATTAAGTATCAAAGATAATAACAAAGTCCAAAATAAAGTAGCCTTCATAAATACTTTAGCATTCATATTAAAAAGAACAATACAAAAATACTTCTTAGTATTAACACTTAAAATATTACCATTAATAAACATTCCAATAATAGTAAAAATAAAATAAATATGAATAAAAGTCTTTGTAACATTATTAGGACTTATAATACCACTAATAAAATATAATACAAAAAAATATAATAATCTATATACAATAAATCTAATAGTAGATAAAACTATACTAAATACCCTAGCAAACTTCTTTAATCCTTGTCCCTTATATACATCATCATTTAATAAATCCCTAAATATAGGTAATTTCTTAATAAAATGCATATTAGCATTAATAGCGTAAGTTAAATCTATCTTTAAAGACATTTTCAAAGCATTAATCATTTTTCTGTTCCTTTAAACAATGAATAATCTTATCTTTATATTTCTTTGTATTTAAATTTTTCTTTTCTACAAGTTCTAACTTTTTATTATTAAGTATTATAATCTCATCACATAAATCCATTGCTATTTCTAAAATATGTGTTGAAAATATAATGATATGTTCATCTTTTAAAGATCTAAGTATCTTTTTCATCTCATCTTGAACAACTACATCTAAAGAAGTTAATGGTTCATCTAATAAAATAACTTTCGGATGAGCAATTATATTTATTAAAATCTGCATCTTATTCTTCATACCATGTGAGTAATCTTTTAACAACTTATCTTGATCTTCTTTTTCTATATCAACAACCTTAAAATAATCATCTACTGTCTTATCTTTATCTATACGTTCCTTGTTAATTTCCATAAAAAAACTTAAAAACTCTCTAGCCGTCAAAAACTCTGGTACTATTGGTGTTGAAACAACATAGCCTATATCACTAGTTGAAAGTTCATTCTTTCCATACTCATTTTCTAAATAAAATTTTCCAGAATCTATATCAATATCTTGATTCAACGAATTAAAAAAAGTAGTTTTACCTGCACCATTTCTTCCAATAAGTCCATAAATTTTACCAGTTTCAAAAGTAAAATCTATATCATCTAAAACTAATCTTTCTCCAAAGCTCTTAGTCAAACCAACTACTTCAAGTTGCATAAAATCACCTCTATGAACTATTATAGCAAGGAAAAAGAATAAATGCTATTAACATTTATTCTTTTGGTAAATCAAAATCTTTAAAACCATTTACATAATTTTGTTCATATCTATATGCATCTCTACACATATCCTCAAGTCCTAGCTCTGCTTTCCAACCTAATTCTTCATAAGCTTTAGTAGGATCAGCATAACAAGCAGCTATGTCACCTGGTCTCCTAGCAACTATCTTTCTTGGTACTTTTACATTATTTATTCTCTCATATGCATCAGCAAGTTCCAATACACTATAACCATTACCAGTTCCTAAGTTATAATAACTTGGTCCTGTACTATTAACAGCCTTTTCAATAGCCTTTAAATGACCTTTAGCTAAGTCAACAACATGAATATAATCTCTAACTCCAGTTCCATCTGGTGTATCATAATCATCACCAAATACACTTAGAATTTCTAACTCACCAGTTGCTACCTTCATAATATAAGGCATTAAATTATTAGGAATTCCATTAGGTGATTCTCCAATTAAACCAGAACTATGAGCCCCTATTGGATTAAAGTAACGTAAAATAACTGCTGAGAACTTATCATCAGAAACACATACATCCTCTAAAATTCGCTCATTAAATAACTTGGTTGTTCCATAAGGATTAGTCGTTGATAATGGAAAATCCTCACGAATTGGTAAACTCTTAGGTGAACCATATACAGTTGCACTAGATGAAAATACAAATGCCTTAACATCATACTTTTTCATAACCTTACATAATTTAAGAGTTGATAAAATATTATTTTCATAATAATTAATTGGTAAAGAAACAGACTCTCCAACAGCTTTATAACCAGCAAAATGAATAACTGCATCAATCTTATTTTCAGAAAAAATTTTATCTAAAACAGCTTCATCACAAACATCATCCTCATAAAATTTAAAATCTTTTCCAGTAATATATTTAATCTTATTTTTAACAGAAATATCAGCATTATACAAATTATCAACTACTACAATATCATATCCAGCATTAAGTAATTCAACACAAGTATGACTACCAATATATCCTAATCCTCCAGTAACTAATATATTCATTATATACCTCCATAGAATCTTTTATATTCTTCTAAAACTAACAGCATTTCCTTACAAATACCTACATTAATTTTACCACTATCTAAAGCCTCATGCAAGAAATCTTCCAAATCATCAAAAGCTATATAATACAAGTTAAAATCAGATAACCTCTCTAACTCATCATAATTAGTCTCATCTAAATTAGGAACATCATCACACAAGACTCTATAATAGAAAATACTATTATAAACATTTTTCTCAGTACCAAAATAATTTTTAGCATAAGTAACAATCTGCATAAAAGGTCCATCTATCTCACAAATATTAATACCAGTCTCTTCTTTTATTTCTCTAAGTAAAGCACTTCTCATATCTTCACTATTACCTACATGTCCTCCAGGAAACTGATAAGTATTATTGTTATAAGCAATTAGTATTTCATTTTTACTATTTATTATTAATCCCTTAACCCTAGTAACTTCATAATCTAAGTCACTTAGACTCAAGTTATCGTCATTGATAAGTATTTGCCTCATTATAATCTCCTCTAGTAAATATATCTTTCCCAATAATCAACAACAGAAGAACTAACCGTAGTAAAATAAGTTTCTATCATAGTTGATAAATAATTAGACTTTTTCCATATTGGATAATCATTAGAATCGTAACAACTATATTTAACACTAGCAGTCATATATTCAAATGTTGATGCTCTATCTTCATTAGCACTAGTCTGTGCATAATTATTAACAAAATATGATCCTGGCGTACCAGTCTTACTATATGAATAAGAACTATTTTCTACTCCATAAGTAAAATCTAATGGATTAAAACTATTCCAGGCCGTAAATCTACCTCCAGCACTTTCAATATAATGTTCAATGTAATGTAACATTTCATGATGAAAACTCTCAGCAAAAGGAAAATCGGTTGCTATAGAAATAATTGTTCTTCTAGGAGCAAAATCTGTAACACCAGTAACATTTTCAGCACTATAATTTTTAATAAGATAAACGTTTAATGACATATTTTGTTTAGAAAACTCTCTAAAAAATCCATTAGGATACATAGAAAGAGCTGTATTTAATTGTTCCAAAGTACTCTTCATAACATTAGTATCAGTAATAGCCGTAGTCCCAAGACTACCAACTACATATCCATTAGTCTCACTACCATATAAAACTTTAATACCATATGTATCCTCTATTTGTTTTCTATAATTAGTAAGAGGATCAACAACAGGTGTTGGTTCTGGTGTTGGCGTAGGATCAGGTATCGGAGTACTAGGTGTTGTATTAGAACCACTATTATTACCAGTATTATTATTTGAACTATTAGTATTAGAACCAGTATTAGTATTACCATTACTAGTACTAGGATTTAAATCAGTACCAGAACTTGTATTATTCCCAGTATTATCATTAGTAATTGGTGTATCACTACTACCATTATTTGTATTCGTATTAGTATCATTACTATTAGTAGCAGGAGGCTTACCATCATTAGTAGTAATTGTAACCTCTCCTGGATTATCATTTGCTTTATCAACATCTCTAATCGGATCTAAAACATCACTTGTAGAAAAATTCATATATAATCCAGTCATAATTAAAAGAATTGCAAAGAATATCATAATTGAAGCAATCTTATTAGTTAGCTTAGTACTCATTATATCACCCTATCATAAGTTGATTATAACAAAGTCAAAAAAAAAAAGAAAGCCTTAAGCCTTACCTTTACAAATTAAACAAGTAAAGTAAAACTAACCAGCTTTCTTAACTAATGTATTAGCTCTATTTATTTGACTAATCTCATCATATAATTGTTGAGCTTCCTTTTGTTTTCCCTCATTATATAATTGTTTAGCTCTATTCATCATTTCTTCTATATTATTTTGTTTAGGCATAACTGCATCTTGCCCAAAATCCAATAGTCTTCTTTGTCCATCTAGTGAAGCAGCAAGTTTTTCCATCTGACTCTTGTTAACCAAAATCGCCTTAACTTTATCAGAACTTAACTTTACTATTCTAGTTCTATTTCCTAAATTAGTCTCATTATTTTGAATACTCTCATTAACTCCAACAGGTCCATTAGTATAAGCAGCAAGTAATGATGAAATAGGACTATTAGAAACATTATTATTACTATTTATAACAGTATCAACTCTAGGTATTGATACAACTTGATCATTATTAGAAACAACTTTCTGTGTTGTCATAGGTCTTTCTAAATCTAATTCTTTTTTTTCTGAAACAGAAGGCATATCTACAATAGGCTTTTGAGTCATCTCTTGTTGTTCTCCATTAACTAAAGGAGCTCTCTCTTCAATTGCATCAGTACCACTATCCACAGTATCAGTACTTCTAGTATTATTAAAAATTCCTTCAAATATATTAGGCATCTTAGGTAATACTGGAGCCTCTACCCTTATTGATGGAGCTAAAACAGATTTACTTTTCTCATCTGGAACTACTTCCTTCTTTACAGGCATAGGAATAACCTGCTTATTTTCTGAAAGATTCAAGTCACTAGCATTAATAACAGTCTCAGAAATAGCATCACTATTATCAGCTTTTTCATCCCTTTCTTCTTCTATTTCAGAAGTATCCTTCTTCATAACCTCCTGTTTTTTCGAAGAACTATCAAGTATTTTAATTGGTATTCCAAGTAATTCAAATTGTTCAAAACTCTCACTCAAATTATCAGCATTTTCTGCAACCTTAATCAAACAAGCAATATACTCATCTTTTTTACTTGCATCTTCTATTTCAGACAATTCTCTTATCTTCTGACAGAAAAAATCACATAAATTTGCTTTTAAGTCTCGAATAGTACTATCATTATTATCTAGTCCCATATTCTCACCACCTAAACATTAGCAATTTTCTTTAGAAGACGTTGAACTTCATTCCATTCACCATCATCAATAATCTCTTGAATTTTAAGGCCTTCACTATCTTTAAACAATCTAGAAATATATATAATCTGATCTCCTTCTGCTCCTCTAATTTCATTCTTTGTATACACAATATAATGCTTTAAATTATCATCAGAAACTAAATAAGTAACAAGAAAAACATCATTCTTATTACCTTCCATATCAATAATTTCAATTGCTCTGCCATTATCCATAGCAAACACCCTCTATTCTAATCATAATTATAGCCGATTTTAAATTATAAGTAAACTATTTTAATGAACTAAACTACTAAGTTCATCTATTTTTTTACTAAAAACCGAAACAAATTTATCTAACTCTTCAAAAGTAGTAAGATATGACAAACTAATTCTAATACTATGACTAGCCTTAAACATATCATTAGTAACAGCGAGTACTGCTAAAGAATAATTTCCTGTAGAACAAGCAGTCTGTGTAGAAATATAAATATCCTCTTGTTCTAAAGCATGTAACATAGTCTCAGGTTTAATTCCAGGTAAACTAACATTAACTATATAAGGTAAGCAAAACTCATTACTATTAACATCTACATTTAAATTACTTAATTTACTAATTAAATATTTATGTAATTCTTCTACATGCTTATTTTTATTCTCAAAATCTAAATAAGCAAGTCTTAAAGCCTTAGAAAAAGAAACAATCAAAGGAGTAGCTGGTGTTCCAGATCTAAATATAGTAGTAGACTTACCACCATGAATTAAAGGTTCAATATCAATTCTACTCTTCTTAATTAAACAACCTATACCCTTCATTCCATAAAACTTCTGTGCAGAAACACTTGCTAAATCAACCATTGATAAATCTACTTTCATCTTACCAATACATTGAGTCATATCACTATGAAAAAACACCTTAGGATGACGGCTTATAACCTCACCAATAGCTCTGATATCTTGTACTACTCCAACTTCACTATTAACAGCAGCAATACTTACCAAAACAGTATCATCTCTAATTAAATTCTCTAAATCTACTAAATCAACAATTCCATTACTATCTAATTTAACATAACTAACATCATATCCTAAAGATTGCATATATTTTACAGTCTCATTAACAGAAGAATGTTCAAGTTCCGTAGTAATTATATGTTTCCCAGTATGCTTAGCACATATACCCTTAATAGCTAAATTATTAGACTCACTTGCTCCAGAAGTATAAATAATCTCATTAGGATTAACCTTAAGTATTGAAGCAACTTGATTAGTAGCTGCATCAATTAACTTTTTAGCCTCCACTCCTAACTTATGTAAAGAATTAGGATTACCAATATAATTCTTAGTAACTAAAACATAAGTATCTAAAACTTCTTCATTAACAGGTGTTGTTGCACTATAATCTAAATAAATCATTATTTCACCTCATTATACTATTCATTATCTCCAGAAATATGATAAAGATCATAGTTAATTCTAGCAACAGCTAACTCTATAGTCATAAGCTTTTCACTATCATCTAAATTCTCATCTTCCTCTAATAATTTTACTATTTTATCAGCAATTTTAATAATTTCATCTTTATTCTCATGTAAATTAATTTTATCCATCATATAATTCAAAAAAATCACCTCTTAAAAATATTATACTATAAATTATCTAATCTTTATATTCTTTTATAATATCATATAACTTTTGCATTCTTAAATCCAACTTATCTATATCCATTGCACAAGCTATCAACTCATCTTTTATCTCTTTAGGAACTCTCTTAGGTAACTTATAATCAAGTTTATGTTCCAAACTAGCCCAACAATCCATTGCGACTGTTCTAATCTGTATTTCAGCTTCTACATACTCTGTAATCTCTTCTAAATGTAAAGGAACTAATACATTTAAATGATAACTACTATATCCCGAATCTTTAGGATTTTTAATATAATCAGTTTCTTCTTTTATAATAAACTCATTAGATGACTTAATAATATTAACAATATCATAAACATCAGAAATAAAAGAACAAACTATTCTAAAACCTATCATATCATGAACATACTTTACTAAATTATAAGTATTAAACTCTTGCTTTTTCTTTTTTAATTTATTACAAGCACTATCTATTGACTTAATTCTTGATTTAACATGTTCAACAGGATTGTAATTACATTTATATTCATGCTCTTTAAGTAAAATATCTATCTCTGTTTCTAACTTTTTCTTTGCAAACTCATACTTAAGCATTATCTCCTTAAATTCTTTTTCTTCACTAAAATTCATTAAACCTCCTATTTATTCGTATTTTGATAATAATCTCTCTCCGCTATAGAAGAAGAAACACTATCTAATTCTTCATAATCTGCCACATCATCATAATTAAACACATCTTCTATTAAATAAAGTATCTCTTTTAAACTACTACAATTCTTATAATCTATATCATACCTATTAAGAACCTCTATCTCATAATTAGTTAGGGAAAATCCATTCTCCAAATTAACTAATTCTAAAGACTTAAAATCTAAATTAGATACTATCTCATCTATATTATATTCCATAACCAAAGTATCCTTTCAATACATTAAAAATAGAACTTATTTAAAGCTCTATTTACATACATAACCATTATTCTTTAAATGAGTCATTAACTCTCCTTCAGTATACTTATCATTAATACTTAAAGTAACTACATCACTACTCTTAGTATTAGGATTAATCTTAATCTGTAACCCATCATTATCATAGAATTCAATATTATTAAGTATAATAGTTTCATTATTTTTAGCTTTAACAGTAACAGTCAAATAATTATCTCCTGTTGTAATTTTAACTGTATCTTTATCTAAATATGCATAAGACTTTTCTAAAGCAAATTTAAATCCTTCTAAGTACTTATCATCTTCTAAATATTTATCTGGAAAAATAATAGTCTTAGTAAGTGTCATTTCACTTATTTTATTACTATCTAATGAGGTTGTTAAATTCTCACTTATAGTAATTCCTAAATCATTAGTACTTTTCTTACTACATTCTACATATGGCTGTTTTGCTGTTGCAATTAAATAGAAAATAATGACAATCATAATTACTACAATAACAATTGGAAATACTCTATTTTTCTTTTCTCTCATTATAACCACCTCTCTACATTATTATATCAACAACAAAATAATAGTCAAGCAAAAGAAAAAGTACCCCAACTATTGAGGTACTTAGTATATTATTTAATTTCAATAACTTTTCTATTATCAACTTCTGCTTTTTTAGGAACAGTAATTTTTAAACATCCATCATTAAATGTAGCATCTATTTTATCTTGATCTAAATCACCAAGATAGAAAGATCTTTCATATTTACCATAAACTCTTTCACGACGAATGTAGTTTTTATTTTCATCTTCTTCATTATTTTCACTATTCTTAGAAGCAGTAATTGTTAAATAACCATCTTTAGCTTCTACTGAAATATCATTTTTTGAAAAACCAGGAATATCCATTTCAATATGGTAATTTCCATCTTTCTCATAAATATCACATTTCATATTTTGTTCCCTCTTAGTTGGTAAAAAATCATCAAAAACATCATCTAAATAAAATTTTCTTGGAATTAAATCCATACTTATCATCTTCCTTTCATTTACAATATAAGTTATACCACTATTTTTAGCACTTGTCAATATTAAGTGCTAATTATTATTAATATTTCCAAAAAAAATTAAAATATTCCAACAACTTATGATATACTATATACAAATAGAATAAAGATGAGGTAAACAAGAAATGAATAACTTAGAAAAAGAAAGAAAAAGTCTCGAAACGATAGACCTAATAATTATTTACTCAATAATACTCACTATAATAATTGCCATAATAGGAACAATAATTTGGGTAAACTATAATCATAATAAAGAACAAAAAATAGAAGATTCTTCATACACAAATATTCCAGATAATAAAACTTTTAAATATAAAATTGAAGATAACAGAATTGTATTTTTCAATGGTAAAAAAGTTGTAGATACTTACACTTGTCTAAGTAAATGTGAAATAAAAGAAAAAGAAATTAATCAGTTTTCAATAGACTATGACTCATTTATACCAATCTATGATAACAATAAATATATAATTTATAATATCGATATAAAATCAACTTATTATACATTTGATACATATCCAGAAAAAACTCTAAATAAAAAAGTTGGTATCATTACTAAAGATGGTAAAAAAGGTCTAATCAATCAAAATGGTGGTCTAATTCTAAATACAGAATTTAATGATATTGAAGTAACTGAAAACTACACAGTAACATTACAAGCAGGAATAGTAAATATTTATAATAAAGACAACATAAAATTAACAAATAGTGAAATAAAAAATATTTATCAAGTACTACCACTAGAAAAAGATAATAAATTATACTTATATCTTACTGATGTAAATGCTTCTAAATCAGTAATAGAATATAACGCAATCACAAAAACATTTAGTTAAGAAGGTTATTCCTTCTTTTTTTTGTAAAAAAAATAGAGACAAATTAATATCTCTACTTATTCTTGAACTATTTCAAATTTAGCTATATATTCATTAACTAATTTAATAACTTTATTGTATTCAACAGTTAACTCTTCAAAATTAGAATTAACAAAGTTAACATCTTCTTCCTTACTCTTTAACTCATGTTGATAACTAATATCAGCTAACTTCATAAATCCTAAGTACTTACAATCACTCTTTAAAGAATGAACCTCAATTGCATAATCATGCATGTTAGCCTCTTCTTTATATTGATTAATTCTAGCCCATTTAGAAACAACATCAGATATAAAGTCTCCTAAAGTCATATTATACATTTCCATATCACCAAGTAATTCCAAAGACTTATCCATATCAACACCATTATCACGCAAGAACTTTTCCATAGCTGCATCACTCTTATCAGTTGAAACCTCTACCTTTACATCAGATTTTTCTTCAACTGTTTTTTCAGTAACAGGCTCTTCTACCTTAGTCTCAGGAACCTCAACCTTTTCTTCAACTGGTTTCTCAGTAACAGGTTCTTCTACCTTAGTCTCAGGTACTTCAGCTTTCTCTTCAACTGGTTTCTCAGTAACAGGTTCTTCCACTTTAGTCTCAGGTACTTCAGCCTTTTCTTCAACTGGCTTCTTAGTAACAGGTTCTTCTACCTTAGTATCAGGTACTTCAGTCTTTTCTTCGACTGGTTTTTCAGCAGCAGGTTCTTCCACTTTAGTTTCAGGTACTTCAGCCTTTTCTTCAACTGGTTTCTCAGTAACTGGTTCTTCTACCTTAGTCTCAGGAACCTCAACCTTTTCTTCGACTGGTTTCTCTGTAACAGGTTCTTCTGCCTTAGTTTCAGGTACTTCAGTCTTTTCTTCGACTGGTTTTTCAGCAGCAGGTTCTTCTACCTTAGTCACAGGAACCTCAGCTTTTTCTTCAACAGGCTTCTTATCAACAATAGACTCTTCTTCTCTAACGTAAGTCTTTCTTTCACCTACTACTCCAAGAGTTTTACCATCAAAGAACTTATGAATAATTCTATCAAGTTCTAACGTATCGATAGGCATTGGTAAATAAGCATCAAATCCTTCAGCTAAATATTTTTCTCCCATACCATTCATAACATTAGCTGTTAAAGCAACTATAGGTGGAATTTCATAATCATCTAAACGACGAAGTATCCTAATAGTTTCAATACCATCCATACCGGGCATCATATGATCTAGGAAAATAATATCATAATGGTTACCATACTTAAATTTATAAATACAATCTTTACCAGACTCAGCAGTATCAACCTTGAAATTATACTTCTTAAGTAATCTTTCGGATACCTTTAAATTCAATGGACTATCATCAACTACTAAAGCTGTAAAATCAGTACAATCTAAGAAGTCTTTAACTCTAGTTATTGCATTAGACTGAGTAACACTACCAATTGGTGTTGGATCAATAACCTTTAAAGGAACATCAACATAAAACGTTGTACCAACTTCATACTCACTCTCAAACCAAATTTTGCCACCCATTAAATCAACAAACTTCTTAGTAATTACAAGACCTAATCCTGTACCTTCAATCTCATTAGAAACAGCATTATCAAGTCTCGAAAACTTCTCAAAAAGCTTCCCAAAATCTTCTTTTTTAATACCATAACCAGTATCAGAAATTTTAATATGTAAAAGTATAGAATCAACACCAGTCTTTTCTGATACCATCGATACTCTAATCTTACCAACTTCTGTATACTTAACAGCATTATTTGTAATATTTAATAATACCTGATAAAGCTTAGTAGCATCAGCATAAACCTTAGAAGGAATCTGCTCATCCATATCCACATATAACTTAACCGGACTATTACCCAATCTAGATTCAATAACACTAGATAAATCATTAACAATCTTAGCAACACTACACTCTCTATTAGCTAAAGTATCATTACCAGATTCAATCTTCGAAATATCCAAAATATTATTAATAATATCTACTAAGTTAGTACCAGCCGTAGCAATACTTTGAATATCAACTCTAGCATTTTCTTCATTAAACTCACTTGTATTAAGTAGTGAATCACTAAAACCTATAATAGCATTCATTGGAGTTCTAATTTCATGAGACATATTAGATAAAAAATCCGTCTTAGAGCTATTAGACTTATCAATATCAGATTTCAAATCATCTATCTCATCAGCTAAATGAATATCTGGATTTTCAAGAACAAAATATAAGAAGAATACTTGTAGTGAACAACTAATTACATAAACGCAAACTTGATTGACTAATATTTGTGCAACAAGTAAAATTAACATAACAAGCATTATTAAACTAATAACAATTCTCTTTTTAGCATCAGATATTTCTCTACAAGTAGTATACATAGAAATGAACACACAAGTACACATTACTGTTAAACATGCAAGAATCATATACTCAGCAATTCCAGAAATAAATCCTGAATTAATAGTATTAAAATCTGCCTTAGGTAAAACTAAATAAGTTATGAAATTTAATATAATTGAAATAATAATAACTAATATTACAGGACATTTCTTACATAACTCTTTTAGAGTTTTAGAATTTAAATCACATAAATAAACAAAACTATATATACAAAATATTCCTATCCATAAGATAAATCCTAACCGATGAACAATCGCTATAATATTAGAAACAATTGGAGAATTAAAATATCCTATAGAAACAATATAAAACAATTCTGAAATTAACATAAAAAGTACAGTAGTTAACATAGCAGCATATAGTCTACTTCTCATAACTGGTGGTCTAACTTTAGAATAATATATAGTAGCAAGGAAACCGGTGAATGCTAAACAAGTTAGAACAAAGAATAAACTAGCTGAAATATTATCTCCTAAATTAAATATACTAGTCATTAAAATCATTCACCATCACCTCCTAAGTACTTTTGCAAAATCTTATGCAAATCCTTATATTTAAATGGCTTAGCTAGATAATCAGTAAACCCTTCACTAATATATCTATCTCTAGAACCCGAATAAGAATTAGCTGTTAAAGCAATAATTGGAATTGTACAACCATCATCTCTTAAAATATGAACAGTAGCAATACCATCTAAATCAGGCATCATATGATCTAAGAATAAAACATCATAATGATTCTTCTTAATTAAATCAATACAATCTCTACCATTTAAACAACTATTAACTTCTAAACTAAATTGTTCTAATAAACGTGTAGCTAATTTAATATTAACAATATTATCATCAACTACTAATACTTTTTTACCAGATAAATCAAGAGGTTTTCTTTCAACGACACCAGAATTATCAAATGAAATAGCACCAACTTTCATATCATCAACAACTGCTTGATCAAGACTAATAAGATATCTTGTACCCTTTCCTTTTTCATTTCTAAAGTCAATTGTACCACCCATAATATCTACAAGTCTTTTAGCAACTATTAATCCCAACTTAACACTATCAGTACCAATAGAAGCACCCTCTTCAGAAAAATCTTCAAAACTCCTATTAAATTCAGCTTCAGTCATTTCATGACCTGTATTAGCAACAATTAAACTCAACTTATAATTCTCACCAACATAAGCTCCACCAACATCTAAAGATACACTACCGAACTTAGTATGACTAATAGCGTTAGCTAAAGTATTAACAAGTATCTTATATATTTTATCAGAGTCTCCCTTAAACTTAGTAGGAATATTTCCATCAACATTTATCTTAAAATCTAACACATCACGACTTACTTTAGCTGATGTAACACTATTAATTTCCATTAATAAATCTTCAATTCTATACTCTTTACTCTCTAAAGTTTCTTTACCAGATTCAATTCTAGAAATATCAAGAATATTATTAATAAGCTCAAGTAAATCACCAGAAGCCTGTTTAATATCCTTAACATCATGTTTAACCAAATCTTGTGTTAAATTCTTCTCTTCAAGTAAAGCTTGACTAAATCCTAAAATAGTATTCATAGGAGTTCTAATCTCATGAGAAATACTTGATAAGAAATCACTCTTTGCCTTATTAGCAATCTCAGCTTCACGACGACTTTCCTCAGCTTGAGCTAATAACTTAGTATCCTGACTTTCAACCGTAAAGAACAAAGCATTAATTAAGAATACATACATTATATAAATCATATTAAAACGATACTCAAATACTACAAATACAATTATTGAAAAGAACAAAAACACAACACTAAAGTAAGCTACTGGAACAGTTAACTCTTTAGGATTAGTTTTCTTATACTTCCAAATCATAATAACTGAAGCAATTGCTCCCATTAAAGATAAAATATATATAGGATACATTCCCGGTCCACAAATTAATAAATAATTAGGATTAATATTAGTGTGATATGCAATTGGTAACATAAAAGTAAGTAAATAAATTAACATATCAATAACTATTAAAGAAGCACCAAGTACTCTTCTAACTTTAGTATAATTCGTAATAAGTGCCTCATTTATTGTAACCGAATAAATATAAACTAACGATACCGAAGTAAATATTATATCAGCTAAAATATGCATCCGACATAACACTTCTGTAAAGACTGGATGCTTATCCATCCCCGCTATAGCAACAACACAACCTATATCAAGAAATCCTAAAAATACTAAGAATATTACTAAAATAGTAAAAAATAAATTAGCTACTTTTCTTTCACTTTTTACTCTTCTTTTCCATAAATATAGGCACATTATAACAATTGAATAACATAATCCGACTAAACTTATCGCAGAACTAAATAACACAAAGCACACTCCCTTTTATGTAGTTAAAACACCAAAATATCCTAACTTCCCATCTTCTATTATCTAAAAATAATTTTACAATAAATAGAATGAAAAGACAACCTAATAAAAGAAAAAAGAATAACAAATTTGCATTCTTTAATCTTTAATATCCCATTTCCAATTTTTAATATATGGCATATCTTCTCCATATTCTCTAATATAGTTTTTATGCTTTTCTAACATATCTAAACACCAATCAACTAAAGCCTTAGAAACATCTTTATATCTTGGTATTTCTTTTAATACTGCTATTACTAAATGGAATCTATCTATTTCATTTTGCACTCTTATATCAAAAGTAGTTGTAATTGTACCTTCTTCTTTATATCCATGTACATGTATATTTCTATTTTCTCTTTTATATGTTAATTGATGAATTAATGATGGATATCCATGGAAGTTAAATATAATTGGTTTATTCTTTGTAAATATAGCATTATATTCTTGATCACTCATACCATGTGGATGTGTCTCTGGAGATTGTAATTTCATTAAATCTACTACATTAACTACTCTAATCTTAATACCTTTAACAGTCTTTCTTAATATATCAACTGCTGCTAATGTCTCAAGTGTTGGAGTTTCTCCACAACAAGCCATTATAACATCAGGATTTCCTCCATCATTACTAGCAAAATCCCATACTCCAAGTCCCTTAGTACAATGTTCTTTTGCTTGTTCTTTTGTTAACCATTGAGGTCTAGGATGCTTAGAAGCAACTATTACATTTACATAGTTCTTTGTCCTAATACAATGTTCAAAACAAGAAAGTAAACAGTTTGTATCTGGAGGTAAATACATCCTAACAACATCTGCTTTTTTAGTAACTAAATGATTCAAGAATCCTGGATCTTGATGTGTATATCCATTATGATCCTGTTGAAAAACATGTGATACAAGTAAATAATTCAAAGACGCTATTGGTGCTCTCCAAGGAATCTGATTACATACTTTTAACCATTTAGCATGTTGACTAGCCATAGAATCAACTATTCTAACAAACGCCTCATAACTATGAATAAAACCATATCTACCAGTAAGTAAATATCCCTCTAACATACCTTGACATAAATGTTCAGACAAATATGAATCCATTACTCTACCAGTATTAGATAAATACTCATCATCTGGTCTAATAGTTTTAAAATTCCAAGTTCTATTTTCAACTTCAAATACATGATTAAATCTATTAGATAATGCCTCATCTGGTCCAAATATTCTAAAGTTCTTATTCTCTTTATTTAAAACAAATACATCTCTTATATATTTACCAAGCTCCATTGTATCTTGTCCAACTATACACCCTGGAGTCTTAACATCAACTGCATAATCTTGCCAATTAGGTGTATTTATCTCTTTTAATAACAATCCTCCATTAGCATAATTACTAGCTCCCATACATTTACTTGGTGTAGGACACAACTCTCTAAGTTCTTTTATAAGTCTACCATTCGCATCAAATAACTCTTCTGGATGATAACTTAGTAACCACTTTTCTATTACTTTAATATTCTCAGGATTATCTCTTGTTATTGGAATTGGAACTTGATGAGCTCTAAAACTTCCTTCCATTCTCTTAGCTCCTACTTCTTTAGGACCAGTCCAGCCCTTTGGAGTAGTTAAAACTATCATTGGATAATTACCAGTTCCAGTTTTCTTAATTTTCTTTATATCTTTAACAACCTTTTCTAATGTCTCAGCCATCTTCTCATGCATCTTCATTGGATCAGATCCAGAAACAAAATATGGTTTCCAACTAAGTCCATAGAAAAAGTCTTCCATCTCTTCTTCACTCATTCTACCAAAGATAGTAGGATTAGCAATCTTAAACCCATTACGATGTAAAATTGGTAATACTACACCATCAGTCTTAGGATTTAAAAATTTATTTATATTCCAAGAAGTCGCTAAAGGACCAGTCTCAGCTTCTCCATCTCCTACAACACAAGCCGCTATTAAATCTGGATTATCTAAAACAGCACCAGCTGCATGTGATAAACTATATCCTAATTCTCCACCTTCATGAATAGATCCTGGAGTTTCAGGAGCAACATGTGATGATACTCCCCCTGGGAAACTAAATTGTTTACATAGTTTTTTAAGACCTGCCTCATCCTCAGTTATTTCTGGATAAAACTTAGTATATACTCCCTCTAAATAATTATTAGCAATCATAGCCTGACCACCATGTCCAGGACCTGATAAATATATCATTTTTAAATCATATTTCTTTATAATTCTATTCAAATGCATATAAATAAAATTTTGTCCAGGAGCAGTACCCCAATGCCCAACTACATTAGGTTTAATATCAGTTATAACAAGTCCTCGTCTAACTAAAGGATTATCTAACAAATATAATTGAGCAACAGACAAATAATTTAATGCCCTAAAATACTTATTCATTAAATTTAATTCTTTTCTAGATAACACCGGCATAAACACCCTCCTATTCTTAATATATTATAGCCCAAACACAAAAAAAGATAAAGATATTTTTCATCTTTATCTTATCGTCAAAGTCTAAATAATAGCTTTATCTTCATTACTACCAATAGTACTATTATTATTTATATCAATCTTAGGTTCTGGAATATTTTTTAATGAAACATCATTATTAACTACTTCTTTATTATCATCAACACTACTAGCAGCTGCTACTACATTATTATTTTCTACTGGGAAAGTATTAATATTTTGATTTGTATTATTAACTGTATCATTAACATTCTCTTGATTTACTGGACTAGTCTCTTTTTTACCTTTATTTTTCTTATTTATTACTGAGAAAATAACTCCTCCAATAACTACAACTCCTAAAACTACAAATATAATAATATTAGTTGTATTATATAATGCAAATTCAAACTCTAAGTTTTCTAAATCACTTGTCTTAGTTAAATCCCAAGTTAAATTCTTACCATCATTATCTACACTAGTTGCATTATTACTAATTGCTTTATATGGTAATTTAACTACAAACTTCATTTCCATATTAGACATATATTGTGAAAAATCATCTGAAGAAAAACTTCCATCATCATCTGAATCATCATAATCACTATCTACATCAGTATAATCATCTTCTCTATAACTATAATCACCATCAGTTGAATCATCATCAGTATCACCTATATCTGAATCATTTGTATCAAACTTTATTTTAGCAGTATATTTATTTTTAAATAATCCTTTTTCTACATAAAATATTTTAGCATCTTTATCTTCATCTGTAAGTCCTGATAAATCATATAAAACATTTTTATCTGTACTACTAACTTTATTAATATCTAAATTACTAAGAGTAAGATTAACTCCCTCCATACTATCATCTGCATAATCTTCTACTTTAAAACCTTGTTCTTCTAAATTCTTCTTATCTTCATCTGTAAGTAAACTTTCTCCATTTAATAAACTCTTATTAACTGCATACAAAATATTATAATTGATTTTCCCATTCTTACTAATTTCCATTGTAGCATTGAATTTTACGCATCCTGTCAACGTAAATGCTATTATCGCTACAAATAGCACTTTTAAAATCTTAAAACTTCTTTTCATAACTCTCTCCTTATCTTAATACAAGTATAATCGATAAAATATTTTTATTCAAGAAAAAAAGCAAATGATCAAAACACCATTTGCTCCTTTACATCTATTTAGCAATTACTTCACAAATTAATGAACTAATCTCTGTTGGATTATCTATTGGAAGTCCTGCTATCATTTTAGCCTCTGCATATAAAATCTTTGTATATTTATCAAACTCTTCTTTATTACTTGAATATAAGTCTTTTAATTTATCAGCTATTGGATGTTTTTCATTTACTTCAAGTACTTGTTGTGCCTTAATTCCCATATCATTAGGCATAGCATCAAATACTTTTTGCATTTCTATTGAAACATCTCCCTTAGTAGTTAAACATACTGGATGTTTCTTTAATTTATTACTAAACTTAACCTCACTAACATCTCCAATAAGCTCTTTCATATGTTTTAATAAGTCAACATTATCTTCATTTACTTTCTTTAATTCTTCTTTTTCTTCATCACTTTCAAGTCCCAAATCCTCATTTTCAACATTAGCAAACTTCTTACCTTCATATTCTTGAATAGCTGTAATTGCAAACTCATCTACATAATCAGTTAAGTATAAAATATCAAAGTCATGATCTTTTACTTGTTCAACATTAGGCATAGCATCAATTTTCTTAATAGATGAACCAGCTGCATAATAAATCTTTTCTTGCCCATCTTTCATATTATCAACATATTCTTTTAAAGTAACAAGTTTTTCTTCTTTAGCTGAATAAAACATAACTAAGTCTTTTAACTTATCTTTATCAGCACCAAAGTTATTATAAACTCCATACTTTAATTGAACACCAAATGTCTTAAAGAATGAAATATAATTTTCTCGATCATTCTTTAACATATCTTCTAATTCTTTACGAATCTTACTCTCAATATTTTTAGCAATTAATTTCAAGTTATGACTCTCTTGCAATACTTCTCTTGAAATATTTAATGATAAATCTTCACTATCTACAACACCTTTAACAAAACTAAAGTAATCTGGTAATAGATCAGCACATTTATCCATTATCAATACTCCATTAGCATATAAACTAAGTCCTTTTTCATAATCTTGTGTATAGTAATCATATGGTGCATGACTAGGTATAAATAATAACGATTTATAAGAACACATTCCCTCTACTGAAGAAGAAATTACTTTTAATGGCTTATCAAAATCATTAAACTTATCCATATAGAAGTTTTCATAATCAGCATCACTTACTTCACTCTTATTTTTCTTCCATATAGGAACCATACTATTTAATACTTCTATTTCTTTTTTATCTTCATACTCATGTTTTTTCTCATCTTTTAATTCATGATGTGTAATTTCCATCTTAATAGGGAAACTAATATAATCAGAATATTTCTTAACTAATCCCTTAATTTGATATTCATCTAAGTACTTACAATAATCATTCTCTTCTGTATCTTCTTTAATATGTAAAACTATCTTAGTACCATTATCACTTTTCTTAGCTTTCTTAATAGTATAACCATCTGCTCCTTCACTTTCCCAAGTATAAGCCTCATCACTATCAATTGACTTAGAAGTAACAGTTATCTTATCACTAACCATAAAAGCTGAGTAAAAACCAACACCAAATTGTCCAATAATATTAGTTTTCTCTTCCTTACTCATATTTTCTTTAAAAGCAAGTGTTCCAGACTTTGCTATTGTACCTAAGTTATTTTCTAACTCTTCTTTAGTCATACCACAACCATTATCAGAAATAGTTAAAGTACGTTTTTCATCATCTTTCTCTAGTAAAATACCTAAATCTTCTCTTTTAACTTTAACATCTTTATCAGTTAAAGATCGATAATATAACTTATCTAGTGCATCAGATGCATTAGAAATTAACTCTCTTAAAAATATATCTTTATTAGTATAAATTGAATTAATCATTAAATCTAAAAGTCTCTTTGATTCAGACTTAAATTCATGTTTCTCCAAACAAATCATCTCCTTAATTTTGTTCACAATTTATTTATAACACTATTTTTAGCAGTTGTCAACAGCGAGTGCCAATTTAAACAAAAAAAGAAAAAATATAAAAAAGTTATATCTTTCCTAATTTCTCATCTAATTCTAAATCACTATCCAATATCTTTATCAAACCATCATCATACAAACTCTTATCCAAAGTCTCTAACTTATCACCAGAAATAATTAAGAACTTATCCTTTTCTAATCCATAACATAAATAGTATTCAGCAACCCCTACTTCAAAATCATGCTTATCATCAACTACCATTAACTTATAAAATTTCTTATAACTTTTATTTCTAATTGCAACTAATACACTATAAATATAACTATCATCATCACTAGAACAATATAAATTAAGTATCTTTCTAGGATTGTATTCAACAACTACCAAAACATTATTTACTATTGCAAAATACTTTCCTCCAATAAACTCTAAAAATAAAACTTCATGTACTTCACTAGTATCAAATAATAAAGTACTAAAATCATCATTAACTAAATCAAAATCAATTGAATATTTATAATCAATAGCCTCATTAGAATTACTAAAAACAGCTAATATTTCTCTACATAATTCATTCATAAAAGATGGAATTCTCTCAAATAAAGTAACAATAACATCAAACATAAAAAGCCATTCACTTGGAATATATCTAGTCGTAACAAATTTATAATCACGTTTATTAATATGAGTATTAATCTCAATATAATAACTATTAATATACTTGTTAATTTTATTTCTAAAAATATCATTTCTAATTAATTTATCATTATCATTAATTGTATTCAAAATATAATTAACAGAAGAAATATCAATAAATTGATAACATATATAATCTTCTATATATTTATTCTCACATACATCTAAAGGAACAAATAAAACCTTAAATTTCTCTATTCTTTTATTAAATACTAAAGCAATATAAAAATTAGACTTATTATAATCTCTAATATATAAATCTAACAAAACACGTTCTTTTTTCTTTTTTAAATACTTTTGTATAACTAAAATACTATTATCCATAACAACCTTTCTATATACTACAAATTAATTTTATCAAAAGAAAAAGACTATTACCAGTCTTATTGTAAATTATTAGTTAACTTGTCGTCTACTAAGTATTTTTTAAGTCTAACTAAATACTGACATCAAAATAGCAGCTATAAAAAATGCACTAGATAGAATCATAATACAAGTTCCTACTACCTCAGCATATCCAAAATTATTTGAATTATTCTTAGTATTCTTCATAAACCATACCTCCGAGTCTACTACTATATATAAAGTATATCAGAAAAACATTTATTAGACAATTAGCTTTTTGAAAAGTCACACAAAAAAACAGTTTATAAAAACTGTTCTTTTCTATTACTTAACTTGTTCAATACTATAATAACTATATAAATTATCACTAGCTAATTTAAATGTATAAAGATACTTGGCTTCATCAACTGTTTCACCAGCTTTATTAATAACTTCTAATGATTCATATATCCTAATAGTATCTCCTTCTCTTTCTGCTTGATAAATATCATAATTATACTTGAAATCTTTTGAAAAGTTCTCTTTACTACTATTCTTTGAATATAAAACATAAGAATCTATCGTATCATCATAAACATAAGTATCATTTTCTGGATTAACTTTAATATTACCAGTACTCATTGTATACTGATCTCCAAACACTTCTTTATATGAACGTTCTACATCTTCTCTTTTTATAATTGTTTTATCACTACATACAAGTTTTCCATAACTATTTTCTTGTGTTAAAGTAGTACAATCATCTGCTTCTAAAAAATCAGACGCTTTAAGATTTAAATAAGCAAGTACCATTTTATTAGTTTCTGTCATATCAGCAATAATACTACTTCTTTCTCCTCCATACATCCAATAAGGAGAAGTTGACTTAAAATCATGTACACTAGTATATAAGCTCTGTACTAAACGACTATTAGTATCAAGTTTTTCTTCTTTTACTTCAGGCTTATTACCACCAAGTACACCCTTTAAAATAAAATATAAAACTAAAAATATCGTAATAGCAACAACAACAATAATCACAATTTTTAAAGCATTTACCTTTTTAGTAGCATTTTTATTAGAAATCATTTCATCAAATTTCATTTATATCACCATCTATCTATTTATTAGGATCAACTAATATTTTAACTGCATCATCAGTTCCAGATGTTAATCTTTCATATGCCTTTTGAACATCATCTAAACTAACTATATCATCAACAAATTTTAATGTATCTATTTTTTTACCAGCCATTAAATCAATACATGTTTGGAATTCTTCTTTTGTATAAGCAATTGAGCCCATAACTGTTAACTCTCTCATAACAGCAACTACTGTAGGAATTGTAACTGTACCTAGTGATACTCCAACTAAAACTACTCTTCCACCAGGTCTAACTGCCATTAAAGCTGAACTAACAGCTGGAGAATTACCACAACAATCAATTACTACATCAAAACCTCCATTAGTCTTTGCTAAAACACGTTCTAACATCTTAGTATCCTTAGCATCATACCATTCATCAACAACACCTAATCGAATACTCTTCTTACCACGAGCATCATTAGTTTCAGATAAAGCAACATAACTTGCTCCTTCCATTTTAGCAAACATAGCAGAAACTAAACCAATAATTCCTCCACCAATAACTAAAACTTTTTCTCCTACTTTAATATTAGCTAAATGAACAGCATGTAATCCAACAGCTGAAGGCTCAACCATTGCAACTTCTTCATCACTAACACTATCAGGAACTTTTAAAACCATATCTGGTCTAATTGCCATCTTTGGTGCTAAAGCACCTGGATTTGTTAAAGAAAGACCCGTAGCATGAGTCCAAGTTTCAGGACAATATTGGGGATTTCCTGTAAGACAAGCACTACAATGACCACATGGTGAAATTGGAAGTGCAGTTACTCTATCACCAACTCTTAAATCATCCCTAGCTCCAGGATTAGTAACAACACCACAATACTCATGTCCCATTACTAAACCAACAGGTTCACCAGCATCCCAATAATGAATATCAGAACCACAAATACCACACTTTTTTACATCTATTAGAACACTACCATTTTGTGAAACAGGTTCAGGTATGTCACCAATTTCAAATTTTTTAACACCTTTTATTTTTACACATTTCATAAAAGTCAACCTCCTATCATCTAATATAATGATACCATAAATTGAAAAAAAATAAATAATTTTACACCAAATTATCTAAAAGAAAGGAAAAAATATGAAAATTTGTGTATACACTATTTCTAAAAATGAAGAGAAGTTTGTTAAAAGATGGATAAACTCCATGAAAGAAGCTGATGAAATCTATGTTCTAGACACTGGTTCCACTGATAATACTGTAAAACTCTTAAAAGAAAATAATGTAAATGTAAAACAAAAAGTAATAACTCCTTGGCGCTTCGATGTAGCAAGAAATGAATCTTTAAAGCTTTTACCAGAAGATACCGACATTTGTGTTTGTACAGACTTAGACGAAGTTTTTGAACCTGGTTGGCGAAAAAAACTAGAAAAGTCTTGGCAAGAAAATACAACGAGAGCAAGATATACTTATAACTGGAAACTAGATGAAAACAATAAACCTATAATTTCTTTCTATTCCGATAAAATACACATACTAAAAAACTATACTTGGATTAACCCCGTCCACGAAGTGCTAAATTCTACTACACAAGAAAACTTTATAACAATAGATAATCTAACTCTAAATCACTACCCTGATCCTACTAAAAGCCGTAGTTCCTATCTACCACTCCTAGAACTATCTATAAAAGAAGATCCAGAAAATGATCGTAATATGCACTATTTAGGCCGAGAATATATGTATTATGGTTACTGGAAAAAAAGTATTAAAACTCTAAAAAAACACTTAGAATTAAAGAAAGCTACTTGGAAAGATGAAAGATCAGCTTCTATGCGTTATATTAGTAGATGTTATAAAAACATAGGTAAATATGAAGAAGCCAAATTCTGGCTAAAAAAAGCCATAAAAGAAACTCCATACTTAAGAGAACCATACGTCGAAAGAGCTCTTCTTGCCTACTCTGAAGAAAATTATTTAGACGTTGAAACATACTGTTTAGAAGCCCTAAAAATAAAACATCATGAGAAAACATACATTAATGAACCATTCTGTTGGGATGAAACTATTTATGACTTATTATCAATAAGCAACTTCTACCAAAGAAAATATAACTACGCTATCTACTTTATAAATCTAGCTTTAGAAATATCACCTCATAATGAACGACTTCTAAAAAACAAAGAACTATTCATAACCAAAGAAAAAAATTAATCTTTAACATAAAGATTAATTTTTCCTTCTCTATAAGCTAAATAAATCTTATTCCAAATAACACTTTCTATATATCTAGCCTTCTTAGGATGCATTAAAAATCTAAGTACAAGTTCCACATGATCATCTACTATCTTAGTATAAATAATTGGATCAAACTTATTAAAATAAATTCTATTAGTAGTATTAACATCAGCTATTTGATTCTTCATCTTTCTTGGAATATTTTTAACTGTCTCCAAACTATTAACTATTTTATATATCTCTTTTTTATTATTAGCTAAGTCACAATCTAACTTAACTTTTATAGTCATTTCTTCCCAAATATATTTAAATCCCTTATTAATATTTTTTACAGGTCCCGATATAATAGTTGAATTAGGATAATGTATAACAACACCGGTAGACTGTCCATTATCTTCTTTAGTAGAAACTTCTAGTATTTCAAAACTAAAAGCCGAAATACTCATAACGTCTCCCTTCATATCTCCAATCTGTATACGATCCTCTACTTTAAAAGGTTTCTTAAACTTAATATAAACTCCACAAAAAAAGTTAAGTATAAAATCTCTTAAAGCAATAGTCATAGCTGCTGATATAACACTAATAAGAGTCATTAATCCCTTTATATAATCATCCCAAATAATAACTAGAATTAAAACTTCTAATACATTTAAAGTAACTTGATAAGCCTGATTAGAAACAAATTCTCTTCTACCAGTTGTAAGTTTCTGTATTACCTTTCTTCCTATTTTTTTTAATAAATAAAATATTACTAATACCGAAATAGTAGAAACAATAACATATATATATTCTTTATCTATAGTAGTAACATTTGAAATAACTTCACATACATATTTATAAAAATTCAAAGTATCCCCTCCAAACAGAATATAGATTATACCACAAAATCTAATTATTTTTAAGGACACAATTAATCATATGAGAAACTTTACAGAAACTTTACAAAAAAAATGTCCTAAGACATCATTTTCTTATAAATATTACTACTAACAATCATTATAATTCCAATAACTAAAGCAACAATTCCATAAATCAAACCATAACTATAGTTAACTGTAATTGCTAAATCAGCAACAGATATAATTATAAAATTTAATATAGTCACAATAAGTATAGATAAAATAGCAGTAATTACTAAATCAATACCCACCACTTTAATTAAACTTAATAAAGAGTTCTTTAATATTCCAATAATAACTATTAAAACAATAATAGAAATAGCTAGTATAATTCTTAAACTATCAGATATTAAATTATTATATATTCTAAACGTTGTTACTACACTCTTATTACTTTCATTACCCTCTTGTACTTTTTCCTTAAAATAATCATTAGCTTTTTTTAAGTTTTCACTCTTCTTAAATTCCTCTAATTGTTCATCACTTACTCCTAATTTTTCTTTTAACAATTCTTTATTATTATCAATAAAAGTAATTACATCTTCATCTATATTAATATCACTATCAATATTATTACCAGCCATACCAGAAATAAGTAAATCAATATATTTTTGAATTAAAGCATCAGCTTCAGTATTATTAACTAACTCATTAAAACTTTCATCATTAATATTAGAATCAACATCAGAAATTATCTCTTCCCTTACATTTTCAACAGTAACATTCTTCATTTGTTTAACAACTGCATCACGTACTGAAAAAGATAATATAAATACTACCATCAAACAAACTAGAACAACTTCTAATAAAACAATAAATATTTTCCTTAATGTTTTCATAATCTTCTCCTACATTGACTTATTTAAAACTGTAACTCTAATCAAAACTGTACCAAAGACAACTATTGATACTAAAACAAGTATAACACTAATAGTAGAAGCTGTATCTGGATTTATTGCAGGCTCAGTTTCTCTTTTTTCATAAATAACTTCAATACTAACATCATCATCTGGCATTACAAAAGTATTATTATTACTTACTTCTATTTCCTTACCAGAACTATCTCTAACAATAACTCTCTTTACAAAATATCCGGCTTTTTCTTTAGGTTTTAAAGTAACAGTATTACCCGGATAAGCCCCCTCTATAACTTCTACATCACTATTTTTACTCTCAATTACTCTCTTAGGATAAGTAAAACTAGTTAAAAGTAATTTAGACCCATTACTACCAATCATAACATATCCATTGAAATCACCATTAGAATCTCTACTTTCAATAATCCTATTAACTGTATAAGATAAATCAAAACTAGATACCTCATTAAAGTCATTATCAACCTTAACAACACCTTCATTACTAGCAATAATTAACCCATCAACACTTCCATCATAGTTCTTACTATTAACAATAGAATAAGGAATAAATGTATTATTTATCTCTTTAGTAAGTAAAACTTTATTATCAGAACTCATTCTACTAATTTTTACAATCGGATTATTATAAGTTTTATAAGCAACGACAACCTCATTAGAAGCATTGACAAATAGATAATAAGGAGCTCCACTACTAACTATACTAATTGGAATCATTGATGTATTTGTATTAAGATTAAATAATGCTACTTCATACATTCCATGTATTGGTCCATTAGTAGAAACTCTAATCCATTCATTATTACTATTTTTTAAAGAGTTTGAACTCATCTTCTTCATCCAAAGAAGATTACCACTCAAATCATATTTCATCTCATAAGTACCAGGCTCATATAATTCAAAAGATTCAGTTGTAAAATAAATTATAACGCCATCTAACTTACCATTATCATCATAACTATTAAAAACTTTATTTAAATACTCTCCTAATTTTCCTCCAAAAGTTTTCTCCCATAAAACATCACCAGTATTAGAATTAATACGCTTAATAAGTAAATCATTATTAACAACAGAAACATCAAAATCAGTAATCTTATCACCATTTTTATTCCAAATCATCTTACTATCAAGACCAACTTTAATATAAGTGGTAAAGGAATCTTCACTAGAATAACTAGTGTTATATATTAAATAACCACAAACATTCCCACTATCATCATAGTCATATATTATACCTATTTCAGTATCGCTTGATTCAAGAACTACTTCAGGACCTTTTTCTAAATCAATTGCTCCTACACCAAATGGTAAAACTAAAAATATTGAAACAAGTAAAATTAAAACATTCTTTTTCATAATATCAACCTATCTTTCTAAATAATTACGACTTTTAACAGCAACACTTCCAACTACAATACTAGCAACTAGTACCAAAACAACACTAATAGTAGAAGCTGTATCTGGATTTATTATAGTCTCTCTCTTCTCGTAAACTACTTCAATACTAACATCATCATCTGGCATTACAAAAGTATTATTATTACTTACTTCTATTTCCTTACCAGAACTATCTCTAACAATAACTCTCTTTACAAAATATCCGGCTTTTTCTTTAGGCTTCAAAGTAACTACTTTTCCAGGGTAAGTGTAGTCTAAAACTTCAACATCATTGTTTTTACTTTCAATAACTTTTTTAGGATAAGTAAATTTAGTAATATAACCTTTATTATCAGAATCATATCCCACAACTATATACCCATTAAAATTACCAATTTCATCATAACTTTCAATAACTGCTTCAGGATTATAAGAAAGAGTTTTTTTCCACAACAAATTTCCGTCATAATCAAAATTAAGAAGACAATTACCATAGTCTCCACTATTTCCAACAATAAATCCATCATATTCTCCGTTAATTGTAATACTATCAATTGGAATAGTAAATAAGTTTTGATTACTAATATTAAGAGTCTTAGTAGAAAGTTTTTGCCCAGTTAAAGTATATTTGCCAAAATAAAGAATATCATTAGAATGATCATTAAATATAATAATTAATTTATCAGAACTCAATTTATCAATAAGAAAAGTTGGACCCCAATATCCACCAGCATCAATCATATTCACATTAGTATTTTGAGAAACATTCTTTATAACACAATAAAATGCCCCAAAAGACATATCACTAGAATAACTAAGTAAATCACCATTTTCATCTGTAGCATAAATAGAATGTGAAAAATAATCATTAAATGGTTTAATCCAAACCAGTTTTCCATTCAAATCGTATTTCATGATATAACAACCAGGCTGAATTTCAAGATCAGTAGATGCCAACTTAAAATAAATAAAATATCCATCTATTTTTCCATCATTACCATAGCTATTAAACGTATCATACAATACCTCGTAACCATTCCCACCATATTCACTTTGCCAAAGAATATCACCAGTATTTTCATCTATTCTTTTTATTAGTAAATTACCATTACTAGTAACTTCTAAATCACTAGGACTAATATTCTTTTTACTTAAAACAACTTTGTTATTTAAATCATACTTAATAAGAAAGTCACTATTATAAATAATATATCCATCTACATTTTCATTATTATCATAACTATTCATTAAATAAATATTAGTCGTTGAATTAACCAAACCAAAACTCGTCTCAAAACTCTTCTCAAGGTTAACTGCTCCTACACTAAATGGTAAAATTAAAAATACTGAAGCTATCAAAACTAAAATAAACTTCTTCATCATATCACACTCACTATTCTAAAAAGAATTATATCAAAAAAAAGATAATAAAAAAAGAGGATAAAATTACTTATCCTCAGTTTGAAGAACATATTGATCATCTTTATAATCAACAAAAACTGTATCTTTTGGTTTAACTTTACCTTCAATTATCATTCTAGCAAGTAAAGTCTCAATAGTACGACTTACTAATCTCTTTAATGGTCTAGCACCATAATTAACATCGTAACCATCTTCTATTAAATGATGTCTTGCCTTATCACTTATAGCAATCTTAATATGAGCATCACCTAAACGGCCTTCTATTTCTGTTAAAATTTTATCAAGTATCGAATTAATAGCTTCTTTTGATAATGGATCAAATACAATAATTTCATCAATTCGGTTAATAAACTCTGGTCTAAAATAATTTCTAACATCATCCATTACTTTAGATGCATCTCCATTTAGAATATGTTCACTACCTAAATTAGATGTCATAATGATAATTGTATTCTTAAAGTCAACTGTACGACCATTAGAATCAGTAATTCTACCATCATCTAACACTTGTAAAAGTAAATTTAAAACCTCTGGATGAGCTTTTTCTATCTCATCAAATAAAACTATACTATAAGGATTACGTCTAACAGCTTCAGTTAATTGTCCCCCTTCTTCATATCCAACATATCCTGGAGGCGAACCAATTAATCTAGACACACTAAACTTCTCCATATATTCACTCATATCAATTCTAATCATATGAGTTTCATCATCAAATAGCTCATAAGCTAAAGTTCTAGCAATCTCAGTCTTACCAACACCAGTAGGTCCTAAGAACATAAATGAAGCAATTGGTCTATTAGGGTCTTTTATACCAGCACGAGACTTCAAGATAGCATCACTTACTAGTTTTATAGCCTTATCTTGTCCCATAACACGTTTCTTCATGTTATCTTCCAAGGCTAGTAATTTTTCTTTTTCACTACTTACTAACTTCGAAATAGGAATATTAGTCCATCTAGAAATAACTTCCGCAATATCATCACTAGTAACAGTATCACTAAGTATTTTATTCTTCTCAGTATTATTTAACTCTTCCAACTCTTTTTCAAGTCTTGGAATCTCACCATGTCTAAGTATTGCCGCTCTTTCCAAATCATATTTGTTTTCAGCTTTTTCTAGTTCAAACTTAGCCTCTTCAATTTCAGCCTTTTTCTTCTTGATGTCGACATTTAAATTCTTCTCTTTATTCCAAGCCTCAGTTAATTCCTTTTCCTTAGCTTGTAACTTTTCTACTTCTGCATCAATCTCTTCTCTACGTTTCTTAGAAATCTCATCTTTTTCTTTCTTAATGGCTTCTCTCTCTATTTGTAATCTCATAATTTTATGAGTTAAATTATCCAAATTTTCTGGAACAGAATCCATCTGTACTCTAATCGTAGCACAAGCCTCATCTACCAAATCAATTGCTTTGTCTGGTAAATAACGATCTGTAATATAACGATTAGATAAAGTAGCAGCTGATATTAAAGCCTTATCTTGAATAGTAACACCATGATGTATTTCAAATCTTTCTTTTAGTCCACGTAATATGGTAATAGTATCCTCAACAGTTGGCTCAGATACTTTAATCTTTTGAAAACGTCTTTCTAGTGCTCCATCTTTTTCAATATATTGACGATACTCATTCAAAGTAGTAGCACCAATTACATGTATTTCACCACGAGCAAGCATTGGTTTTAATATATTAGATGTGTCCATAGCACCTTCAGTTCTACCAGTACCAACAATCATATGTATCTCATCGATAAACATGATTATATCGCCTTCACTCTTCTTAACTTCGTTTAAAACTTTCTTTAAACGTTCCTCGAATTCACCACGATATTTAGCCCCAGCTACTAAAGCAGCCATATCCAACTCCCAAATAGTTTTATTCTTTAAACTAGCAGGAACATCTCCCTTTATAATTCTTAAAGCAAGACCTTCTACTATTGCTGTTTTACCAACACCAGGTTCACCTATTAAAACTGGGTTATTCTTTGTTTTTCTTGATAATACACGAGTGATACTACGTATTTCTTCATCACGACCAATAACTGGATCAATCTTGCCACGTTTAGCAGCTTCAGTTATATCACGACCATATTTTTCTAATACATTTTCATCTTGTTCTTCTTGATAATTATTATACATACTCTATCACCTCTTCCAGTATATATTATACGCCACACTTTAGCACTTGTCAATATAGAGTGCCAATAATTTATAAAAAGAAAATGTAGTATAACTACATTAACTTATTTAGAACCATTACTTGAACCAAATCCATCTATAGAACCAGTTTTAACTAAAGATTTATAACTCTCACTAACATCACTTTTACTTGAATTTGACTTAATTTCTTCTAAAACTCTACTTTGCCAATTACCACGATGTATAACTCTTTTACATTGTTTACTATCAATTAATTCTCTCTTAGTTAATTGAGATAATCTATGAAAATCACTAAAATCCATAATATAAATAGCATCTCCCATAGATACACGCCCTGTATTAACATTATCAAAATATTTTTCTAAAACTACACATCCATTAGAATGAACATACGCTATATACCCATCAAAAGTTCCTAAACCCTGAAGTGTACAAAAAGGATCTTGTGACTCATGAAATGACTTCTTTTCTAAATAAATATTCATTAAATGTTCTCGGTACTTTTCCTTTTCCTCTTCACTCATTCCTATAGTTCTCTTAGAAACATTTACTGTAAAAGCCTCATCTAACCCTCTACTGTCAGGAATAAGTTCCCAATTAGCCGATAAATCATTCAAATAACTACTCATAAACTCTTCTACTTCACTAGGTGTCATAGTAGAAAAATCAACTGACTTAAGTGTTACAGTTTTTAACTCTGGATTGCTAATTAATAACTTCTTATATCTATCCAATAATGTTTTCTGTGTAACAATATATCCTTCTTGATCAGGAATACTATCAAAAATAGACTTATATTTTCCAACAGTTACCTCTAAATCACTATTAATATCATCACCTAACTCATAAAAATAATTAGAAACATAATATAAATATTTTTGTTTAAGACTTCCATCAACCATCTCTGCACATTCTAAATATTTATGAGCAACATAAAGTTCAAACTTACTAAACTCCTCTTTCGATAAAGCTGTTAACTCTATTGGATTTTGATGTAAAAAATTCATAACTTCCGAAAAATTATCAACAATATACATAAATAAATCAGCACATGCATTAGCATACTTCTTAGGATTCAACTCCTCATCTGCCATACTAAAAATATCATCAAGACTCATAGTTGAACCAGAACTTTTCTTAACTGTTTCCTCCAATTTTACTCTATTATTATTGGTAAGTACTATCATCCCAATTGAACTCTTCATTCTCTGAACAATCTTTTTAAACTCAAAAGCCCTTACATAACTTTGATACAATACTGGAAACTCTCTAGCTAATTTTTTATCTGTATATACTTTTCTTAATAAAGCAATTTTCTCTCTAAAATCAGAACTTTCAGTAAAAAAATCTCCTACTTCTCCAGATGATAAACTCATATTAAGACTATAAAAGATAGTTGAACAAATAGCTTCTTTCGAAAAACATAATTGTTTATTAACACTATCACCATCTTGTATAATATTTAGTGTTTGAAATATTTCTACATCTGGATAATATTCTACTTTACTCTTTAAAAACTCTATTAAATTTGCTAAACCTTTATCTAAAGAATCTTTTAATTCTTCGCTTTTACTACATAAATTTAAAATATCACTAGCTAATAAAGAAACCGGTGCATCAACTGGTATACCTTTATTAATAATCTTCTCTACACTCTCCACTGTTTTTCCCCCATCTCTAAATAGTCCGTTAATTATACCATAATCAAGCAAAAAAGTAAATGATCAATAATTAATTACTCGTAACTTTTCCTGTTTCAACTAGTTTTTTTCTACACTTAGAAACATCTATATCGCCATCACTACCAATAATATTTTTTACTTTTTCTTGCCAATTACCAGCATGAATAATTCTATAACAAGAAGGATGATTAATAAGTTCTCTCTTAGATAAGTGTGACAGCTCATAAAAATCATTAAAATTCATAACATAAATAGCATTATCTTTAGCAAGTCTACCAGTAGAAACATTTTCAAAATACTTATCTAAAATAACTTTCCCATTAGGATAAACATAAGCATAGTATCCATCAAATGTTTTTATTCCACGCAGTATTGAATATGGATCAGAAGACTCATATAAACTCTTTTTTTCTAAATAAAGATTAGCCAACTTCTCTTGTTGAGCCTTTTTCTCTTCTTCACTCAAATTAGAAGTTACCTTAGAAGCAACACCTGCAAAAGTACTTTCAAAACTTCCCTTAGGTATTATTTCCCAATTAGCCGATAATTCTTTTAAATAGCCATCCATAAACTCTTTTACTTCTTTTGGACTCATAGTTGAAAAATCAACTGACTTAAGTCTAACTATCTTTAAACTTGGATTACTAATTAATACTTTCTTATACTTTTCTAATAATATTTTTGGAGTAACTGTAGTTACTTTTTTATTTTCACTATTAACAACATCTATAGAAACATCACTACCAATATTATTACCAAGTTCTAAAAAATAGTTAGAAACATAATACAAATATTTTTGCTTATCATCATCTGGTACTAAAGTAACATATTTTAAATATCTATTAGCAACATATAATTCAAATCTCTTTCGTTCTTTCTCACTAAACAATGTCAAATCTATTGGATGCTCATGCATAAACTGAACAACATCATCTAAATTCAATGAAATAAATTCAAATAAATCAGCACACTTATTAGCAAACTTTCTAGGATTAACTTCCAAATCAGCTCTTTTTAAAAACTCCTCAATCTGCTCTCTACTTCCAAAGTTCTCTTCTAATTTCACTCTGGCTTCGTATTTTTCTCTCCAAGTAGAAGTATAACCATTAAGAACATGATTATAACGTTGTGCTAACTTTTTATAAGTAACTAATAATTTATATTGATCATATAAAACCGGAAACTCTCTTTCAAATTTTTTCTCAGACGAAATACGTCTTAATTTCTTCATAGTATCTTCAAATATATGTTCCTTATTAAATAAATCAATCAAATCTACTATTTGCATTCTCTCTAATCCAAGTTCTATAGCAATAGTAGCCGCTAAAGCTTCAACTGAATAACAAATCTTCTTAGTTAAACAATCTCTTTCTTGAACAATACTTAACGTTTGAGCAATTACAAACTCCGGACAATCCTCTATCTTACTCTTAAAATACATAGTAATTTCATCTATTACTTTATTTAATTCCTTTATTGCCTTATCTTTATCATCACAAAGACTTAAAAAATCCGTTGTAAACATAGTTATTTGAGCATCAATTGGAATTCCTTTATTAATTGTATCACTAACAATACTACTCATAATAATCCCCCTTTACTAGTTGCATATTATACCATTAAACCATAACATAGTCAAAAAAAGAAAGGTTACCCTTTCTAATCTATATAATTAGTTAATGTTTTCTTCTCCATCTTTGGAAACTCTATACCATTCTTCTTACCTAACTCAATACACTTTAATAACCAGGCCATATTATTACCAAGAACCCTCATAGTTTGTAATCCCTCTAAATCTTTTTCGGCATCCAAAGCATTAAAACCAAACACTCCATTCCAATAATTGCTTGAAACAATAGGCATACAAGAATAAGTAAAATATTTATTTAGTCTATCAAAAGCACCAATCGTACCGGCTCTTCTACAACAAGCAACTCCTGCTGCTACCTTTCCTTTAAATAAATTACCTTTACCATAAAAAACTCTATCCATAAAAGAATTCATACTACCATTTACTCCCGCAAAATGAACTGGTGCTCCAAAGACAAAGCCATCAGTATTATCAACCTTTTCTAAAAATTCATTAACTACATCATTATAAATACACCTTTTACTTTTAAAACACTTACTACAACCAATACATCCAGCTATAGGACTAATCCCTATCCAAAACATTTCTGTTTCAATTCCGTTTTCTCTAAGAGCCTTATCAACTTCTTCTAATGCTCTATTCGTAGTACCATTTTTATTAGGACTACCATTAACTAATAATACTCTCATCTCAATCACCCAACATATTTTTTATATAAATCTTTCAAATTTTTACTATTAATAACTTTATTAACACCATAGTTACTAACATCTGTATAAACCTTAGTTAATAAAAAATCTAATTTCGGATTAATTTTTGCTTTTTCTCTTTTTCTCATCCAATAATTAAGTTGATATTCCTTAGTCCAATGTCTTCCTTTATAAGTCATTCCTGCTGCTAAAGAATCACAAACCATCTCGGCAAAATACTTATATGGCATAACTGGAGTTGCATCAATAGTAGCATAATCATACCAATATTCATAATGATGTTTATTTCTACCTTTATGATGTAACCAAGCATCAGAATAACCATTAACTTTTTTACAAGTAAGAATTGGACTGAAGTCCTTCGAAAAATACCTAGCTCCTTCTAAAAACTCAGTAAAAGAATACTTAGATAGATCATGTACTAATCCTCTCCAAGGAATACCAGCTCTAACACATAGACAAAAAACTTTAAATCTATGTTTATTAACAACATGTAAATGTCCAAAAAACTTACTCACTGTTATCTTATACTCATCTTTTTTTACTTTTGTCATATACTACCACCTTCTAAAGTATAACACATAGCTACAAAAAACAAACTATTTTTACCCAATTCCACCACAACTAACTTCATCAGTACTACCCTTACCAGTACTAAGATTATAAATATATTCTTTACAATTTTCTACATCATCTTCAATATGAAATTGGAAAAGTAACTCCCCATTATTCTCTATCATAAAATTAAGTTTATCCAATCCAGTAGCATCACCAAAATCAAATAAAACTCTACCACTTATATTAACTAAAACTATTCTATTATCTTTATTAACCAATATATAATTACCATTAGTAATACCATATATATTATTATATTTCTTATCAATTACTAACTTACCATCTAAATCATATATAACCCCATCTAATCCATACTCAACACTAGCATATAAATAGTCTCCTACTTTACTAATATTTGAATAAGTAAATGGTATAACTTCAACTCCACTAGTATAATCAACAACACCATACTTTTGTCCCTTATAAGCAATTACTAAATTATTCTTAACCGGAGTAATCATCTCCATTGGTCCAGTAGTAGAATTATTATTACTGCCTATAGAAAATCCATCAAAACTAGCTGCTACTATTACTTTTCCTGTATCTAAATTATATATTCCCCATTTATTATCTATAAGTACAGCCAAATACTTAGTATCATAACTATCTTTATTTTTAAAAGGTAAAATAGCTTTATATGAAACATTTTCTAATATTTTTTTATTAGTAACATAATTCTTTAATTGCATATAATAATCACTAGTTTGATATAAAACATATTGTGTATTTTCAAACAAAGTAGCATTCTGATAAATTCTACCACAATCAACTACATATACATCATAATCCTTAATATTAGTTGGTTTAGTAAGAGTAGCTTTTCCTGTACTCTTATTAATATAAACATTAATTTTAGTATTATCCTCAACTATCTCAGTAGGTTCATTAACTTGTCTCTTCTCTCCATAAGAATATTTAGTCTTTTTTCCTCCAAAAGAACAATCACTTAAATAAACTCCACCATCATCATAAATCTCATGTATAGAACAACTAATATCATCATCATTTTTAATTAGTTTTAACGCCTCATCATAACTCAAAAGAACATTATTTTCTTTGTAATAATCAGAAATAACTTTTTCTAATTTTTTACCATAACTTTTAATCTTATTTTCTTTCTCTTTCTCACTTAATTCACTCTGATTATAAACATCATCTTTAATTTTTTCTTTATCTTTATTCTTCTTAATATCTAAACATAACCAGATCAAAAGAAGTAAAACTATTAAACAACTTAAAATAATAATTATTTTCTTCTTACATTTACTTTTATTTTCTTTATCATCATTATTATCTTCTAATACTTTATCATTAACTATATTTTCTTCTACTATCTTATCTCCAACTATAGTTTTATCATCATCTATAACTTCGCAATCCTCTTCAAGTTTCTCATCTGATATATCAGTAATAGTATCAATTTCTTTAGTTTTTTCTAAATCATCTTTATCCATACACTCACCTCTATACTTAAAGTATAACAAGACCACCAATACTTTTCCAATAAAAAAATGTAGAAATATCTACATTTTACATTAATTGCCCATACTGATTAAAATACTGATTATTACTCATATTACCATTCATCATATTAGTTGTATTAGTATTAGTACTATTATTCATGTTATTAGTACTATTATTATTCATATTCTTCTCATAGTAATCAAACAATTCCTTAAATCTTGTATAATGAACTATTTCTCTTTGTCTTAACCATAATAGTGGTCCTATAACATCTGGATCATTTGTCAAATCAATTAAGTTTTCATAAACTGCTCTTGCTTTTTGTTCAGCAGCCATATCTTCTGATAAATCAGCTAGCGGATCCCCTGTAGATGCAAAGTATCCTACTGTAAACGGAACACCATTCGCATCTGTTGGATATAAAGCATAAGCATGTTCTGCATAATGGGTATCAAGTCCGGCTTCTTTTATTTCCGCAAGAGTAGCATCCTTCATTAACTGATAAATCATTGTAGAAATCATCTCTACATGGGCTAACTCTTCTGTACCAATATCAGTAAGCAAAGCTTTTCCTCTCTCATCTGGCATTGTAAATCTCTGATTCAAATAACGAAGAGCAGCTGCTAATTCACCATTAGCACCACCATATTGTGTAACTAAATACTTTGCCATTCTTAAATCTTTTTTCTTAATATCAACTGGATATTGTAATCTCTTATTATAACTAAACATTATTAATATCCTCCCATGGCCAAGGACCATTAATCCATTTAAACGGACCATTCTCTAAACTATTACTACTAACATTTAATGGACCAAACTTAGCTTCGTATTGTGAAATTAACTCATTTGCAGATTTTCTATAGTCATTAAATAAAGTTAACATAGACTCATCATTTGGATATAAATCTAAATATAAATTAAGATCATGTGCCGCAAAAGATATTCTACCAATTTCTAATAACATCTTCTCTTTCTCAGTATTTCCAGATAATTGAGCTGGTCTATAATTTTTATATTGACTATATAAATTAGTAAACATATTTCCATTATTGTACCCATCACTAGGTGAAAATAAAGAACTATTTCTATTAAAATTACGCATAGAATTCATTCTCATCTTTTGATACATCGTATCATTTAAATAATCATAGTTATACATAATATCTCCCTTCTCTTTAATTTATGATTAACTAGGTATTAATGTATAGATAAATACCCAAATCATGAAAAAAGGACTAATTAATAAAAAAGACTTGCTTTTTTTCTATATCTATAATAAAATAAAGAAGTCAAATGTGACATGGCGCCGTTGGTGAAGTGGTTAACACGCTAGTTTGTGGCACTAGTACGCAAGGGTTCGATTCCCTTACGACGCCCCATATTTTAAAATAAAAGCTAATCAAAACGATTAGTTTTTTTGTTATATAAAATACTACTTTAATTAAAAGACTGTAGAGAAAATCTCTTAGTAAAAAAATATAAAAAGAAGAGTTTATCTCTTTTTTTGTTTTATATATTTTATTTAGGTATCCATTATTATCAATATTAACATCTATAAATATACTATATTGAAAGGAGATATATTTATGATGTACGGATATCCAGCATACAATTATAACGAATCCAATGGCACAAACTGGTTTTGGATTATAATTATTATTCTAATTATTTTCTTTGTTCTATTCTGGAACACAGGTAATGGTAACTCTAAAAACAATTGTTGTCACTAAAAAAGGAGTACTATCTAAAGTACTCTTTTCTCTTGTCTTAACAAATAAGCTTTATAAGTATTATAACCAAGTTCTAAAACAGTCATCTGTCCAACACCACCAGGTACAGGAGTAATATATGAACACTTTGAAGAAACTCCATCAAAATCTACATCCCCACATAAACTACCATCTTCTAATCTATTAATTCCAACATCAACAACAACAACCCCATCCTTAACCATATCACTAGTAATTAATTTAGCCTTTCCAACAGCAACAACTAAAACATCTGCATTTTTAGTAATATCTTTTAAATTCTTAGTCTTAGAATGACACAAAGTAACAGTCGCATCATTATTTATCATAACCTCAGCCATTGGTCTACCAACTAAATCACTTCTACCAACAATAGCAACATTTTTACCTGCAACATCAATATTATAATACTTTAATAATTCCATTACTCCAAGTGGTGTACAAGGTATTAAACAATTCTTCTTATGAACAAGCATTCCCATATTAATATCAGTTAAACCATCGACATCTTTTAAAGGACTAATAGCATTTTGTATAACTCTAGAATTTAAATGTTCTGGAAGAGGCATTTGTACTAAAATACCATCAACATTATTATCTCTATTAAGATCATCAATAATCTTAAGAATCTCTTCTTCTCTAACATCTTCTTCTAACTTTATATGATTAAAATTAAACCCCAAATTACTAGCCATCTTAGACTTTTGTTTAACATAAATATTACTAGCAGAATCATCTCCAACTTGAATAACCGTTAAACCCAAAGGTCTATCCAATTTTAAAACTTCATTTTTCAATTCTTCTAACTTAATACGTTTTACTTCTTTTCCATCTAATATTTGCAAGGAAATCACCTCATAAGAATTATAAGATAAAATTATCAATAAGTAAATGAAAAAGACAAAGAACAACTTCTTTGTCTTATAAACTAATTAGTAGAAACCACATATGGACTAGTCACACTTCCATCTCCAGATACTAAAGTTAGACTTCCCTTCAACGTAATAACAGGTCTAATATAATTACTAGAATTTATAGAAACAGCACTATTCAAAGTTCCAGTTGCCTCTACAACAAATTGTCCAATCGAAGTACCAGTTAAACTGCTTGGACTCATAAGCCAGTATTTACTACCAGAAGCCCTAACTTTGTTATTCCCAAGTAAATTAGCCTCTGCTCCCGATAATAAGCCAATTGGATACTTTAAAGGTGCCACACTATTACTAACACTAAATCTATCAGCTTCATTTGAACAAAGCAAACTTGTATTAGAAGTACCATTGAACGTTAAAGGAGAATACAAACTACCACCACTAGGATTAAAACCACCTAAACTCTTAATACTTCGATCATTACAATAAATCGTATCAGATAAATAACTTGTATAATTACTAAGATTATGGGCATACCATGACTCAACAAGCATCTTCATAGTAGAATCCTTACTATTAGTAGTACTAGAATTAAACATATTAACTAATGCACCAGAAATATTCTCTCCATTATTAAGTTTTATAGAATAGATATAATTTCCATTTGCATAATATACATAATAAACAGAACTACATTCATCACCAGCATTAAAGCAAGTATAATGAGTATTATTTATTTTTGAAATATTAGAAGTATCATATAAACCAACATTAGTAACAGTACCACTAAGTTTATATTTACCATTGCTATAAGTAACAGAACTAGAAAATTTAGGAATTTTAGAAATAGGTGAAAAAGCTAAGTAACTTTGATAATTACTAGCAGTTAAACTACTACCACCAGAACTTAAATTATAAAATAATGAACTAACCCTATTAGTATTAATTAATCCCCCATTCTTATAACCATCATAACTAGTACTGTTATAGTTACCTTCTCTTATCTGTAAATCCTCTCCAAAATACTTTCCTTTATAATCTGAATAACTATAATAAAAATCTCTTTTTGTTATAAGTGTTGGATTAGTAATCTTATAAGTGCCATCATCATTAATCGTATAACCATCACCATAAACATAAAAATCATCCATAATTTGGCCATCAGTTAATTCAATATAATAGTAATAAGAATTAGTCATATCATTTTCATCAATATTTATTCCAATCATATATCTAACAACAGAAGGATTATCATCAGAAACTACATAATTATGTACAAGTGATTTTCTGAAATCATCACCACCAACCTCCCAAAAATACGAAGGATTACCATAGCAACTATAAGCCTTAGTAGAAGCATCATAAGTAACTGTTTTACAATAAGTACCAGTGCTAAAATCTATCTGCTCTTTTTTTATTTCAATATTTGAAATCTCATATGTATTACCAGGATAATTACCATTATACATATAACCCATTTCCGAATTATAACCATATAAATTATTAAATATTGATGTACCAATCGAATTATAAATATTAGAACTCTTTATAGCAGCAGCATAAATCTTTGAATCTTCAACATATAAAACCTGATACAAAGTACTACAAGAAACATTTTTTTGAGTATTTAAACAAGTATATGAACCAATTAAAGACGAAGGATTAGCTGTATCTATTGCAAGTTTATTACCAGCCGCCTTAAACTTTTTTAAAATACTATCATACGTATAGTCAGTCCCATAGTAATGTTTAGAATTTAGAGTAATAGCCTCAATCCCAGAAAAAGCATATTGTCCTTTCCTATCTGTTCCACAAGAACCATTAGAATCAACTGCACCATTATAAATCATTCTTACATCACCAGTATCAGTAGTTCTAATCATTTGCCAACACATACCGGCAAACAAAACATTGTTTTTATTAAGAATTTCCGCTCCACTCGTATTATTATTAGCAGTATAATAATAAATCTTACTACTACCAGAACCATCTACACTGTCTTGATGTTTACCAGTATACTCTTTAGCAACACCACCATTAGAAACTTCATCTCTTAAAACTCCATACAAAGTAGCTTTTTCAGCAATTGTACCTTCTGCAGATTTATTTAAACTAGCCTTAGCCCAAGTAGCTTTATATGTAACCTCTTTATATGGCATAGTAAATGAACCATCATTATTAATAATTACATTAGAAGTAGTAAGTTTCCACCCTTTAAATATATATCCACTACATTTAGGAACAACTTCAGATGGATTAACTACACCGTAGACTGCCTCAACATTAGAACTAGGCATATTACTAACAGTGCACCCAGCAGGACTATTACTATCATAATTAACTTTAAAACCACTTGCCAGAGTTGGAGAATTAACATCAGTAACCTCTTCTTCCATTCCAGCATAAGAATAATTTACAATAGATGTATCAGAAATAGGAATAATATCACCAATTGTATACTCATCTGAAACATTAAAATAAACAGTCATTTTAGCTCCCGCTCCAGCTGCAAAAGATGAACTATCAATCAAATTCCATTCAACAGAATATTCACTATCTATAGTAGCAACTCCTCTAGTAGTCTCTACCTTATCAACAGTAAATGGAGCCTTAAAATAATCATTCAACACAAAATTATCATAAAAACTATCATTTCCACAACCTAAGTAAACATTATTAAGAATATCCAACACATTATTTTTATTAGTAACTATTTGTTCATCGCTAATATTTGCAACAGCAGGTACAACTGCATCTCCCATTTCATATTGTATTGCTAAAAATGAAAGTTCTGGATATTTATCCTTTAAATCAAGATATGTACCAATTTCTTTTGGAGAATCAACCATTGGCTTACCATCAGTTACAAAAATAACTTTAACATACTCTGCCCCATCAGAAGTATAATTATTCATAAAATCTAAAAGAGCCTCCATTGCTGCATAATAACTTATCTCCTTATTAGCAGTTGCAGAAGAAGAAAGAAAATTATCAAGTACTGTATTACTACCATTCTCATCATATGTAAAATCAGTAACAACTTCTGCCTCATCATTAAATCCTATTATAGCAACCCTATTATTGTTATTACCATATCTATGCATATTATTAAGCATTGACTTAATCGCACTAGAAAATACTGAATCATGCTCATTTAAAGACCCATCAACAACTAAAATATAATCAATTACAGGTATATTCTCTAATGGTTTAGTTTGTAAATCATAAGTAATTTTTGCCCTATTCTTAGAAATCCAACTAGCTGTTCTAGTAATCTTCCAAGAAGCTTCATCACTATTTTCATAATCAAATTGACTAGATGTAAACGAAGTGGTCTCTACTGGTACATCTGCCGCAAAAGAATTAGAGATAAATAAAATTAAAACACATATAATAAAAACTCCTAAAGCAGAAAACTTAAACTTATTTTCATGCGAAAAACGAGTCAAACTATCAATCGACTTTTTCAATTTTTCAATATACTTCTTAATATTAAAAATATTCTTCATCATATATCAAATCAAATCTCCCTATCATATCAATTATACAAAGATTTAGTTTTTTTGTCAATAAAAAAGGACTACTTTAAAAGTAATCCCAACGTATTTTACTCAACTGTTACACTTTTCGCTAAATTTTTTGGTTTATCAATATCACAGCCTCTTATTTTAGCAACTTCATACGCTATTAATTGTAAACAAGGTACTACTAATATTGGTTGTAAAAACTCACTAACTCTTGGTACTTTAATTAAATAGTCACTCTCAAATCCATCTTCATTACTAACAACTATTATCATAGCACCTCTAGCCTTAACTTCACAAATATTAGAAATTGTCTTTTCTCTAATATCATCCTCAGTAACAATTGCAAAAACAGGTGTACCCTTATCTATTAAAGATATAGTTCCATGTTTTAACTCTCCTGCTTGATAAGCTTCACTATGTATATAAGATACTTCTTTTAATTTTAAACTTCCTTCTAAAGAAATAGCATAGTCAATCTTTCTTCCTATAAAGAATATATCTTCTCTATCACTAATTTTCTTAGCTATTTCTAAATAAGTATCCCTTTTATCTACAACTTCTTTTAATAAACGTGGTAATCTCTTCAACTCATCAACTATATCTTTTTTGCCAGTCACTCTACAAGCAAGTAGTGCCATAACAGCAACTTGTAAAATATAAGCTTTCGTAGTAGCAACAGCTATCTCTGGACCAGCTTCTATAAATATTTGTCTATCACTTTCTCTAGCAATAGTTGATCCCTTAACATTAACAATTGCTAAAGTCAAAGCTCCATTTTCCTTAGCTTTCCTCATAGCAGCAATTGTATCAGCTGTCTCTCCTGATTGTGAAATAACTATAACTAATGTCTTTCTATCATAAAGAATCTTTTTATAACGATATTCACTAGCAACCTCACATAAAACTCTAATATTAGAATTTTCTTCTAATAAGCTCTTACCAATCATACCTGCATACATAGCAGAACCACACGCTACAATATGAATCTCTTCGTATCCACTAACATCAAATATATTATCAAAATTATCTATAAAAGGTTTTAAAGTCTTCTCAAGTACAACAGGCTCTTCCATTATCTCTTTTAACATATAATGTTCATAACCACACTTTTCTTTAGACTCAGCTGTTAACTCCGTAACTAATATTTCTTTTTTTATTTCCTTCCCATCTTTAACAATCTTAATACCATTAAAATCTAAAGTAACAATTTCATTCTCATCTAATAAAGAATATCTATTAGTATAATTAATAATAGCCGAAATATCACTTGCTACAAAATATTCTTTATCTCCATACCCAACTATTAAAGGTAAATCTTTTCTAACTGCAAATAACTTATCTTGATCCTTAAAAATAATTGCTAAGGCATATGATCCTCTAACATCATTAATAGCCCTCTCAATTGCCATAATTGGATCATTATCATAATAATAGTCAATTAAAGCAGTCAACACCTCAGTATCCGTCTCAGTCTTAAATAAAACTCCTTCACCACTTAACTTTTTCTTTAACTCCATAGCATTTTCAATTATACCATTATGAACTAATGTAACTCTTCCCACAGTATGAGGATGAGCATTAACCTCAGTAACACCACCATGAGTAGCCCATCTAGTATGAGCAATACCTATATGAGAATCAATTAACTTTTCTTTATTAATCTTCTCCTCTAAAGAAGATATTCTTCCTACTTCTTTTATAACCTGAACAGAAGTATCATTTTTTAAAGCAATACCTGCAGAATCATATCCACGATATTCTAATGTTTTAAGTCCCTCTACAAGTACATCTTTAGGTTTCCTAAAACCTATATAACCTACTATTCCACACATACGTAAAATCTCCTTAATATAAAAATAGTTCTGATATATTTCTTTGTTGTAATCTTGATTTTACTTTTTAAAATATATCTAACGAATAACTTAAATCCGTAGTAGAATCCGCCGAATATTTCGATAAACTACTAACCTCGTCATCCTCATAGGATCTGGCGCTCAAATGAAAAATACAACCTTTCTAATTTCATTCTAATAATATTATATGATATTTAAAAAAAATTGGCAAATCAAATATAAAAGCACAATAAAAGGAAGAATTTAATCTTCCCCTAACTTCTCATATATATCATGACTAGTATTATATTCAGCTATCTGATCAGAAAACATTGTATTAAATACTGGTTCAGACTTTCTTTTAACATCTTCATAAATATTTTTACTAGTATCAATAGCAGTCTTTATATCCATAATATTAACTTCTCTTCTATTATCAAACAAAGCATTAGAAAAAGCATTTTGTACTATAGTTAAAGATACATCTGGATATCTAGACCCAATCTCATATATTCTTTTATATTCACTAGTAATATCTGTAATAAATTCCATTATTTTTCTTTGTACATAAGAAGAATACATTAACTTAGCTCCAGTTCTCTTCTCTATCTTTGGTAAAGTACCAATAAGTATTTCTACATTCTCATCTCTAGTAGGTTCTGCTACATCTATCTTTTGAAAACGTCTAACAAAAGCCTTATCTCTTAAAATATATCTTTCATACTCATCAGTAGTAGTAGCACCAATTACTTTAATATCTCCACGATCAAGAGCCGGTTTAAACATATTAGCAAAGTCTAAAGATTCACCCTTACCAACTAAAGTATGTATCTCATCTATAAAAAGTATTAAATTAGTTCTAGACTTTAACTCATCTATTAAAGTCTGTACTTTAGCTTCTCCTGTAGTTGGATCTACTCCAAGTAAAGCCGATGTATTAACTTTAATAACTTGATAATTACTTAAAGCATCTGGTACTAAACCTTTTTGTATTCTATAAGCAAGTCCCTCTACTATAGCAGTTTTACCAACACCGGGTTTACCTACTAAGACAGCAGACTTATCAGGGGTAAGTAACGTAAGTATCAAATCCTTTATTTGAGCATCTCTTCCAATGGCCGGATTAGTAATATAATTTTTATTTAAAAAGTTTTCTCCATACGTATCAAGAATACTAATCCTTTTTGCTTTAATATCAAATTCTTCATTCATAGTAACATCTCCTAACTACTAAATTATAACATAAAAATTATTTTTTTACATCTATAGGATTAACATGTATAACAGTTAAATACACTTCTGGAATATTCTTGTCTATCTCTTTTTCTAATCCATTCGCAATACTATGACTATCAAAAGTAGATAAATTACCATCTACAAAGATTGTAAAAGATATCTGATACTTATATCCAACAGGTGTAGCATTAAAATGATTAACTCCTCTAATTTCTTTATGTTTAGATATAATATCATATACTTTATCCCTAGTAATAGTATTCATTGCTTTATCCATTAATACATCATAACTCTCTAGAAATATCTTTAAAGCTACAATAAATATCCAAATAGAAATACCTATACCAACAACACTATCTACAAAGTATATTCCCTCTAAGCTTAACAAACACGCTACTAAGTTCAAACTAGTAATAATACAATCATTTCTATGATCTTTAGCATTAGCTTCTAATAGCAAACTCTTATGTTTCTTATATACTCCATTGGCATAAATATAAAGTATAAATTTAACTATAATAGTTATAATACATACAACAACTAACCAAATAGAAAAACTAAACTTTTCACCTAAAAGAATTGTCTTAATAGCTGAAATAATAACTTTTATACTCATTAATCCCATCGCAATACTAATAAACATTGAATAAATATATTCTGCTTTACCATGTCCTAAATTATGATCATCATCTCTAGGCTTAGAAGCAATTTTATTACCAATAAAAGTCATAATAGATGAAAATATATCTGAAGCACTATTAAATGCATCTGCAAGCATGGCTTGACTTCCCGTAATAAATCCTACTATAGCTTTAATTATAAGTAAAAAGACATTTCCAATCATCCCCCAAATACTAACTTTTTTAATAGCCATAAATTTCATAAAATTCTCCTCATCTCCAAAGAAAAAAGGAACTTTAGCTCCTAGATTTCTATATTATATGTCAAAGTTTTACCTAATACTAGGAAATTTTATAATTTCTGCTTTGCTTTCCTGTCCACCACTATCTTGCTTTATATCATAATCATCACGTTTTTCTTCTATAACATCAACAGAAAATAATTCATTGCCAACTTTATAAGCAAAATCTAATGCTCTATGTAAAGATAAATTATTTGTTTTTCCAAGTACTGATACATCAATATCTTCAGGATAAGTTTCCATTCTCTTCTTAAACTCATCTTCACATCCTAATCTAATTGCTGTATATTTTATAACCAAATCTGAATCTATTGAAATAAAATCATCACTAGAACTTAAATAATCAACCACTTCATTTGTTAAAACTCTAACTCTATAATCATTAAGTCTCTTCATATAACTATCCCAACGTACTCCAACACCCATAATATCTTTTTTTAAATCAGCGACTAAACTAGGATTAGCCGTAATATAATCAGCTAAAAAAGTATCCATTCCAGCAATGGTATTAATAATAAAACTATTAATACCATTATTTTTAATATCATTAAAAGAACGACATCTGCGATGAATAAATCTCTCTAAATTCTCACCATCTATATCACTACAATAAAACTCTCTATTAACCATTCTCTTAGCAAAGAAATCTGTAATTACTTTACTAGAACCATACTGTTCTAATATAAGTAAAAATCCTAAACCTAATTTATCTTTAAACTTAGCCTTATTATATTCAACTAATAAATCCACTTTTTCCATCTCTTTAGAATAAGCTAAAGCTGCTCCTATAGTAAATCTATTAGCTTCTTTTTCCATAGTACTAACTAAGAAGTTAATCTCCATACTTCTAATTCTATCAATTCTCTCGATATCATTTTCTTCTGATTCTCTTTCATTAAGTTTTATTGAATTCAAATAATTACCAGCAACCATTTTTACAAATTCAAAATCATCTGAAAAGTCATTAATAACTCCCCATACAAATCCATAATCTTGTTTAACTTCATCAGAACAGAATTCATACATTCTTTTATCTTTTGAAAGCATCATGACATATTTCATAAATTCTGGACTATTCTCTAACTCAGAAACATCATAAGGTGTAGTATCTAATCCACTAATATAATTTTGAACTAATTTTACATTAACCAAGATATCACCTAATCTTTCTATCTTTTACCTTTTTTTCTCTTACTTTTATTATCTACTTTTGGTTCTTCTTTTTTTACTCCCACTTTAACAGCTGATAATACTTGTTCTGGAGAAATGACTGTTACATTCATATCTAAAACTTCAGGTTCTTCCTCAACCACTACTGGTGTAGAAGCAACTGTATTAACTACTTGTGAAACTTCTGGAGCTCCAATATCTTTAGCATCTATTTCTACTTGTTTTTTCTCTGTAACTACAGTAGTATGAGTCTTTTCTTTACTAACATCAAGTTTACCATCACTAGTATTAGCATTATTATTATCAGTAACAACTTCTTCTTTAGGAGTAACTTTTACAGTCTCTAATACATCCTCAGAAGAAATCTTCTCCCCAGTATTAGCTGTATCAACTTTAGAAGCTTGCTCTAACTCTTGTTGCTTCTTTATTAAATCTATTTTTTCTTTCTCTTGAATTTCTTTTTCTTTTTGTTCTTTTTCTTTAGCTGCTTTCTCTTGCTCTTCTTTTTCAGCTTTAGCCTGTTCTTCTGCTAACTTCTTCTGTCTTTCCTGCTCTTCTCTAGCTTTTGCTTCTAATTCTTTTCTTTCTTTATCTTTTTGTATTTTTTCTAATCTTTGTTTTTCCTTTTCTACTTTTATTTTTTCTTCTCTTTCTTTCTCTTCTTTTAATTTAGCTTCTTTTTCTAATCTTAAACGTTCTTTCTCTGCTTTTTCCTGCTCAATTTTAGCAAGTTTTTCAGCTTTTATTTTCTCTTCTAATTCTCTTCTTTGTCTTTCACGTTCTTCTTTTTCTTTTAAAGCTTGTTCTCTTTCTTGCTTTTGCTTTTCTTCATTTAAAAGTCTAGCCTTTTCTCTTTCTTCCTTCTCTTCTTTTTTTCTTTCTTCCTTCTCTTCTTTTTTTCTTTCTTCTCTCTCTCTTTTTAATCTTTCTTTTTCAAATCGCTTCTGTTCAGCTTGTTCTCTTTTTATCTTTTCCATTGCTTCTTTTATTTTCTTTTTATCAGCTTTAATCTTTTCTTCTTTTGCTTTTTTCACTTCACATTCTTCTTGTTTTACAGCTTCAATTATTTTTAGTTGTAAAGGAACAGTTGCTCCCTTTTTACTATCCTTCATAAGAGTAGCATCTATTGCTGCCCTACCTGCAACAGTACTATTAACATTCTTCTTATTTTTTCTTTTTCTATTAATTACCAACACCAATACTAAAAATGACGAAAATACAAAAAGTCCTGAAACAATAGTAAGTAATAAGTCATTACTTTTAACTTCACTAGCTTCCCCAACATAACTAGCATAAATAATATATTTTTTTACACTACCAGCTTCAGATGTAACCTTAATAATAATTGAATCATCCTTACCAATATTACTATTTCCAGTAATAACAACAGTAGCACTACTATCTTCAGTAATAGCCCTAATATCTAAATAGTTATTTTTAATAGTTCCAATATTATATTCAAAAACATCACTCGAAAAGTTCAAGTTATAACCATCTATTTTAATATTACTAAGTAAAGCATTATCAGAAAGTAATTTTTCTAACCTTGTAACATTAACTTTATAACTTAAAACAGTTCCATCTTCCGCAACAACTTCTATTAAAAATTGATTAGCTCCAGTAACTAAAGATAAATTAGTTGGTAATTTAATAGTTGCTTTATTATCATTTGTAACAGCATCTATCTTAACAGAACTAACATTACTTGAAACTTCTACATTATATTCATTAATACTTGGATTAAAATTAATATCTATATCATTAACAATTAAAGACTTTAATGTTGCATCACTACTCTTAACTGGCTCAACTGGAGTAGGATCAGGTGTTGGTGTAGGATCCGGAGTATTACCAATAACAGTAATTGCAACACTCTTATTAGGAATAACTGCTACTTCTCCATTATCACTAGTAAATGTTATCCCATTCATATAAAAAGTTCCAACCCCAGAAGCAACAGCTTTTAAATATACAGTACCCAACTCAAAATTACCAGGATACTTATCAGATGAAGTTAAAGAAAGATTAGGCCACTCACTATTAATCTTCCATATACGTTCCGCTTTAAAATTAGTAACTATAATATTTCCATCAGAAGTAAGATTAGAAAAAATCTCTGAAACAGTCCCATCAGAATACCCAACAATCTTACATCTAACTTCATCACCTACATTAACTGTAGTAGAATTACAAGAAAAAGAAATATCCCCTGATAATCCAAAAGTCTTAACAGGAATAAAAAAGCTCAATAATACTATTACAAATAAAAACTTTTTCTTCATAATATTTCCTCCACAATCCCCTACCATAAACTTATTATAGCAAAATTTCAAAAAAAAGAATAGTACAAAATACTATTCCAAAAATTTATTCTAACTCCAATATATTCTTTACAGTAAATTTCTTATTTAATACTAAAACCAATATATTTAATACAAATAATATACTAAATATTATAATTGCTATAGTATCAATACCATAATTATTCTTATATAAGAAGTAACCTCCTCCTAAGAATAATCCAAATAGTAATAATACAATTCCCATTACAATAAAGTTATTAGAATTTTCTCTTAAAGCATTTAACTCATCATCCCAAATCAATTTAGGATTAATAGAATCAATAACTATACCTAAGAATGTAACAAATAAAACACATAAGAAACTAACAAGTACAAAGAATAATATCATCACTAAAGGAAGACCTATACTCACATAGAATATTAGTGCAAATAAATTAAATCCTATAAAAGCAACACTAATACTTACTAAAGCTTTAACCATAATTTGTTTATCATATTCTAATGGAACACTCTTCATAAAATCAAAGTTTTTTCCTTCTCTAGAAAATGATGAAGCCGCAATACTATTAATTGCTGGTAATAGTATTGAAATACTAACTACAAATAATAAAATTATTGTTAAAAAGTCTCCATTACAACTTCTAGCAAGCTTCTCTAATTCACAAAAACTAATATCAGAAAATCTAAGTTTATAAATAACATATACTAGTAATGGCCATATAAAATTAATTAAAATACAATTAGAAAAATAAGCAGTCGTTCTAAATAAAATAGCCATTTCTTTCTTAAAATAAGATAAAACTGGACTTTCTACTTTAATATCATCTAAACTATTACCCTTTTTAGAAGCTGTATCTCCTACATTTAATCCAACTAGTCCTTTAAAGTATAATCCTTGTGCTAATCCTAAAAATACTAAAACATATAAAATATTAACTAAAATATATAGTAGTAAAGATGAAATACTACCAGTAGAAATAGTATCTATAAATAAATGAATATGTGGAAATATCCATCTCATCGTATATAATAAACTCTTATCTCCATTAACAAATCTCTCTATATAAGTATCTATATTAAAATCTGTTAATCCACTTAAAGCATATATTGCTACTAGTAAAAGAGCTACTATAAATCCTAATCCAATCTTTTTAACAGTCTCTTTATTTTTAATAAACTTTGTAAAACTCATTAACAAGATACTAATAATTCCACAATATATCATTGGTATTAATGGTAAAGTAAACATTCCAAGTATTCCTAAAATAAAATAATAAAATTCAATACCTGCTCCAAAATAATAACCAATAACACTAAATACTACTATAATTAACTGCATAAGTGTTTCTGCTATAAAAGCTGCACTAAATTTAGCGGCTATTATTTGAAATGGTTTTATAGGTAATGGTAATAAATTTTCAACATCACCAGTAAAATAAAATTCATTAAGTATAACATTAAATCCAAATATAAAAGAAAATATCGATATAACAATACACATTACTTCAAGTCCAGTAGTAGCATATCCATACTCTTTTAATACACCAGTCATAGACATAACGAAGAACATACAAATTAATGCAAATGGTAACATTACAAAAAGACTAACAAAACCTACTAGTATTTTATTTATTGTTTTCTTCTTTTTATCATCTGCATCTCTCATTGATAAAGATCTAAGAAATACTTTTACTAAAGACAAGTAATTACTCATGTTTAATAACCTCCATAAATAATTTTTCTAAGTCTTTCTTATCATATTTATCTTTTAATTCTTTTAGTGTACCAACGAATACTGCTCTACCTTTATCTATAATTGCTATTCTATCACATAACTTTTCTGCTACTTCTAAAACATGTGTTGAGAAGAATACTGAGTTTCCTTTATCGGCATGTTCTCTCATCATTTTCTTTAACTCAAAAGCAGACGTTGGATCAAGTCCTATTAAAGGTTCATCTAATATCCAAACTGCTGGATCATGTACTAAAGCCGCAACTACCATCATCTTTTGTCTCATACCATGAGAATAACTTTGCATAGGCTTATCTAAAACATCACTTAGTCCAAATCTATCACCAAATGTTTTAATACGTTCACGTCTTTCCTTTAAAGGAACCTTATAGATGTTTGCTATAAAGTTAATGAACTCCATACCAGTAAGTTTTAAAAACATATCTGGACTATCCGCAATATACCCAATAATCTGCTTAGCCTTCAAACTATCTTTTACAATATCATATCCATTAACTTTAATAGTACCAGTATCAGGTTGTAAAATACCAGTCATCATCTTAATAGTCGTAGTCTTGCCAGCACCATTAAGTCCAATAAAACCAACAATCTCACCATCATTAATAGTTAAATTTAACTTATCTATTGCTTTAATATTATTATTATAAGTCTTACTAACATTCTTTATCTCTATCATAACAAAAGCCTCCTATAGTAAATATAACAGAAAAGTATAGAAATGAAAAATTATATTAAAAAAATTATTTTATACCTACCCAATTACATTTTTATTTACATCTTTTGTAATTAAATATGGATCTTCCATAGTACCATTTCCACCATCTGTTCTAATACCACTTTTAAGTACAATAGCTGGTCTCACACCATAATTATCTCTAACATCATAATTAGAACTATCTCCCCCAACAGCTCCCATAGAAGTAACATAAGAAACAGAGGCATTATACCCATAATAAGATCTAGGAGTTAACATCCAATCAGTCATACCAGTATATAAATAGTAACTAGAATTAGCACTATTAGATCCCCCAGCATAAATATACTCATCCAAAGTAAGTAACGCTACTGGATACTTAAAGCCTTCTATACTAGTATTCAAAATATCATTACTATTAGCACAAGTAAAAGATAATTTATAAGAACCATAATACAATCGGTAATATCCAATAAAATGCGTATAAGAATCATTACTAGCATCGGTATCTTTACTAAGTAATGAGCTATCACTAATTGTTCTATCACTACACCAGTTAGCATCCTCTAAATACTTTGTATAATCTAATAAATTATTTTTATACCAATTATCAACAACACTCTTAATAGTTGAATCATTTTTATTTTCAAACATCTCATTCTTAAGATCTTCTATTCCCTTACCACCAGTCATACTATAATAACCTGTATTATCATCTACTGTATTATTAGTCTTCTTATGTTTTAAAATATAATATAAAGTACTACAAGAATTACTTTCTGATAAACATGTATAATTATGCTTATTATATATCTTAGATCCGTCTGTTAAATAGTCTCCCATATTAATACTAATTGTATCTTTTAATGTATATACTCCATTAGAATAAGTAAAATCATTGCCAAATATCCATTTATGATTATCTCCATCTGCATATAAAAATTCATAGGTAAGACCATCAGTAAATTCATAATAATTTAAATGTGTAGAACCAGAAGTAGCTAAATATACTTGTCCCACATTAGTACAACTAGTCTCAGTTTCAGAAAGACAAGTATACTTCTTATCTAAATTACTATGATTTTCTTTATAAAGATATTGAACCGGATTAACTAAAGTATATACGCCATTAGAATAAGTAACAGTATCACTAAAATAATATTTTGTATTTGGTATATTAGATTTTTGTTTCATTTGCATACCATTAGCATAATACAAATTTAATCTCTTATTAGTAAGTTCATGTAATGTCCCATACATATACCCAACAGATCCAGCTGATGCATAATTACTATTAAATTGACTACTAGCAATTCTAGTATTCACACCAGTTGTATTAGTACAATATCCAGAAGAATCAACTTCACCATTATAAATAAGTTTTACTCCACCATTTTCTGTAGTTCTAACTATCTTCCAACAAAATCCTGCTAACTTAACATTGTTATTTTTAACATCTCCTCTAAAATAATAAATTGGATATGTATCATTCTTGGTTGTTGCTACTTCATATAAACCTTTACCATTAGTATCAGAAGATCCACCCTTAATACTAATACCGCCAGCTGAAGAAACAAACTCACTCTTTATATTATCCATAACTGCACTATCCGCTAAAAGACTATATAAAGTCTGTACTTTAGATACTTTACCATCCATTCTTTTAGAAAGAGAAAGGCCACTCCATTTTGCCACTAATTCAACGGTCTTATTAGGCATTGTAAAATGATTAGAATCAGTTAATTTAGCTCCATTATTTTTTATAGAAAATCCCTTAAGTTGATAATTTCCACATACTACATCCTCATCATATATTTCAACACTATCAAAAACTCTATACTTCTTAGTAACAGGAAAATTAATAGTACACTCACTAGGTAAATTCATATCATAAATAACACTATTATAATTAGAAATAACCGGACTAAGACTAGAATCAATAGTCTCACTAATATTATCTAAATTATAATTAATAATATTTTTAGTTAAAACCGGTACAACAATTTCACTATCTACATATTCATCTTTTAACTTCAACTCAATCTTAGCTTCAACTTCCTCTAAAGTTCTAATATTATTATCTAAATTCCAAGTCAAAGTATCCTTATTAAAACTCAAAGTACCAAGAGTAGAACTATAATTTAATACTTCAAAATAATTAGTATTTACATAACTTTTTATATTAAAAGTATCATAAGTCATAGAAACAACAGATGCTTTATCTAACTCAGTACTTATACTATCTTTATTACTAACAAATTGTCTATCACTAACTAAAGCAATATTTTGATTTACTTTATTTCCCATCTCATACTGAACTATATGAACATTAGCATATGGATATTTTTGTTTTAACATCTCATATGATGGTCCCTCATTAGGTATATCTTCATTTGCAACTCCATCGGTCACAAATAAAACTAGTAATTCTCTATCACTTTCTTTTTTATAATTACTTAGTAATTCATCAATTTTTAAAAATGCTTGATAATAATTAGTACCTGCTGAAAAACTAATATTATTGATTACATCTTTTATTGAACTTTTATCACTAATAAATGTCTGTTCTATATTAGCTATAGAATTAAATGTAATTAAAGCTGTTTTATTATTACTACTCTGACTATATAATTTATCAATTAATTCAAAGCAAGCACTTTTAACATAACTAAACTTTTCAAACTCCATAGATTCAGAATTATCAATAACAAAAACCGTATCTATATAATCATAATCTGTCTTTGAAATAGTTTTTAAATCTAGTTTTAAAGTCAATTTATCTACATTACTAAAACTAATAGAACTATCTAAGTTCCATGATCCTGGATCTGTATCATAATTTAATTTAGTTGAACTAATAGATACACTATCAACAGGTACAGCTTCCGCCATCGTAAAAGGTATAAAAATAATTAAAAGTAAAAAGGTAATAACCGTCAAAATACTAAATACAAATCTATTCCTGTCTGTCTGTCTGTCTGTCTGTCTGTCTGTCTGTCTGTCTGTCTGTCTGTCTGTCTAAGGATAGACTTTATTCCTTTCTGTGTCAACATCTTACCACCAACTTTAGTATTTTTATCTATATTAATTATACTATTTTTATAATTCTATTTCAATGATAAAGATGTACATGTTATAATAAACATATATAATTGAAAGGATACAAGTATGAATAATAATGAATTAGAAAATAATGAAGAATTACAAGAACTAAACTTTATCAAAGATGCAGACAAATATACTGTCTACTATGAAGAAGATAAACAAATTAGTACCAAAACAAAAATAGCCCTAGCTGGAATAATTCTTGCCTTTGTACTAGTTATGTTCTGGCCTGGTCTAAAAACTATTAAGATTGCATTTGGGATTGGTACCATTCTAGCAATCACCTCAACAATTATAAGTATAACATCAGCTAATAAAATAGACACTCATCGTTATAATGAAAAGAAACTAAATGGACTAATAATAGTTCTTAGTATTATTGAACTTATCTTTATGATTGCTTCCTTCTTTGTATTTATATCTTTAGAAAATATAAAGTTCACTGATAAATATATTTGTCCATCTTATTCTGTTACAAATTGTACTGACAACAAAGATGGAACAAGTACTTGTAACTTTCTAAATAAAATAGATATACCCTGCAGTACTAAAATAGTAAAAAATAAATAAAGAATGCTTAAAAATACTCAAGCATTCTTTTTCTATACCTTAACATTTGGATTAATATATTGCCCATGTTTCTTAGTCTTCTTCTTATACTCAATAGCAGCCTTAGGACAATTATGTAAACATCTTAAACATAAAATACATTTCTCACTCTTCCAAACTGGTTTTCCATTTTTTACTTCTATTGCTCCACACGGACACTTAACTTCACACATTCCACATCCAGTACAATCATTATTAACTGTAAAATACTTAGTACTACAAGCCTTATCATATGAAGAGTATACTCTTTTTACAATAAATCCTGGTAACTTCTTACTCTGAAAAGTACCAGCCTTTTTTCCCATAATTTTTTTTATTATAAAGTCAATTCTAACTTCACTCTTCTTCTGAACCTCTTCATTACTTTTCAAATCACTAACATCATAACTAGGAGTCCAAGTATCAACCATAACAATATCAAACTTTGCTTTTAATTCAATATTAATATTTTTTAATAACTCTTCAAGCATATCTAGAGTACCACCAGAAAAACCTCCACAAGTAGTAACACCATAAACATAATTATTACCATTACAATTAATTTTTGCTCTTTTAAAAAAATCTTTTACTATAACTGGAACTCCAAAAAAGTAAGTAGGACAAATTATACCTAAATTTTCATTTTCATCTAAATCAAACTTATAATTATTAACTCTAATACAATCTTCTATAGAAAATATTTTCTCAGAAGTAGCCTCACCAATCCTAGAAGCCACATACTTACTATTTCCTGTTCCCGAAAAGTATAATATCATCTACTCACCCTCTTTACTTAAAAACTTCATAATCGAATAAGCTGTATCTCTACCATTACGACAAGCCCAAGCAACTGTTGACTTAGCCCCTGTTAAATCCCCTGCCGCAAATATCTTTGGATTAGATGTCTGATTATTACTATTAACCATTAAATAACCATTCTCTTTAACATCCAATTTCAAACTCTCTAAAAGTTCACTATCTGCTCTAGAACCAACTGCCATAATAACTACATCAGTATCTATTACAAAGTTACTACCTTCAACATTAATAGCCTTTTTCTCCTTATCTAAAGTAGTCTTTACACATTCAATACCAGTAACTTTATCTTCACCTATAACTTTAATAACATTAGTCTGAAATAAAAACTTAATACCTTCTTTTTTAGCCGCCCTAATATCATTCATCTCCGCAGACATTTCACTTCTACTTCTTCTATAAATAATACCAACTTCACTAGCACCTTCTTTTATAGCCGTTCTAGCCATATCGATAGAAACTCCTCCACCTCCAATAACTACAACTCTTTTAGAAGTATAATCTACTTGAACTAAATTCTCCAACAATTCATTGGCTCCATATACACCATTAAGTTCTTCTCCACTAAGTCCCATCATCTTAGATACATTAGCCCCAAGTCCTAAAAACACAGCATCATACTCTTTCTCTAACTCCTTAAGAGAAATATCTTTTCCTAAAGAAACATTAGTCTTAACCTCCATTCCTAAATCAAGTATCTGTTTAATAACTTTAGAAACTAACTCCTTATTAAGCCTAAACTTAGGAATACCATGATATAAAAGTCCTCCTAAATATTCATGTTTTTCATATATCGTAACTTGATAACCATTTTCTGCTAAAAATCCTGCACAAGTAAGACCTGATGGTCCAGATCCAATAACTGCAATCCTCTCTTTTTTCTTATCCTTTCTTGGTAATTTCCACCCATTCTCTACTGCCAAATCTCCAACATAACTTTCTATTTTACCAATCTCGACTGGATCATATGACACTTTCTTTGCACAAGATCCTTGACATTGCTTATCAACAGGACATATTTTTCCACAAACAGAAGGTAAAACTGTACTCTTACAAAGTACTTTAAAAGCCTCTTCATAATTATTATTCTTTACATTTTCAATAAACTCTGGAATATCTATATTTAATGGACATCCTATTTGACAAGGTTTAGTAACACAAGTCTCACATTTAGAGGCAGCAATCTTTACTTCTAATTTTTCCTTTTCCATTACTTTTTCCCCTTTACTAAATAAGATTTATCATCATAAGTAGTATGTAAATACTTATGAACTTTATCTTTATCATTATAAAACTCCCTATATATCTTTATAATATCAGGATTCTTATAACTAAGACGTCTCTTCATTTTCTCATCTTCACTATAAAGTCCATTCATTCTCTCTAACTTTTTATCTCTCATCTCTAATAAACTTAGTTTAGGCTGTCCCCCTCCAGCAATACAACCACCAACACAGTTCATCACTTCTACAAATTGATACTCTGCTTTACCTTCTTTAATTTTATCAATCAAAGTCTTCGCATTTTTCATACCATTTGCTATCGCAACTTTTAGTTTTATCTCTCCTGTATCAAGTAAAACTTCCTTTATTCCATCCATTCCTCTAACATCAGAAAAAACTAATTTTTCATCTTCTAAATCTTTACCAGTAATATAATGATATGCCGTTCTTAAAGTTGCTTCACTTACTCCTCCAGAACTACCAAAAATAACACCTGCACTACTACCAAGTCCTAAAGGAGAATCAAACTTACCATCCTCTAACTTCAATAAATCAATATTATTATCCTTTATCATTTTTGCAAGTTCTCTCGTTGTTAAAACATAATCTGTATCCCTCTTAGTAACATTTATTTCATCTCTTTTAATCTCATACTTTTTAGATGTACAAGGAGCAATCACTACATTAACTAGTCTTCCTAAATCAATACCTTCCTTTTTCGCAAAATATGTCTTAATAGTTGTACTTTGCATCGCAATAGGACTCTTACAAGTAGATAAATTAGGAATTAACTCTGTATAAAAAATCTCTGCATACTTTACCCAAGAAGGACAACAAGAAGTAAACATTGGAAGATTCTTATTATTCTTAATTCTCTCTACTAACTCTAAAGCCTCTTCCATTACTGTTAAATCAGCACCAAAAGTAATATCAAAAACATATTTAAAACCTAGTTTTCTTAAAGCCGTAATAATTTTCTTATAAATATTTTTACCTGCTTCTAATCCAAATTCTTCTCCCAGTGCCACTCTAACAGCTGGAGCCAAAGAAACAACAACGACTTTTTCTGGATTAGAAAGTAATCTCTCCACCTTCAAATAGTCTAATCGTTCACTAATAGACTCTGTAGGGCAATAATTAGCACATTGTCCACAGTTAATACATATAGGAGCATGAGTAATACCCAAATCATACATCTTTGCCACTGTCACTTCATTACGACAAATTCTAACACAATAACCACATTGTATACATTTACTAGCATCTTTCATTATCGCCGGATTTTCATTACTAATTGGTAACGCTATATCTTCTCCATTCATTTTCTTCACCAAGCCTTCTATTCTTATCTTACTTATATCATTATACCTAATTTCTAATTAATTTAAAATAACAAATGAAATCTTTATGCTAAAGATTATACATGATATAATATTTTTGAGGTGAAAACTATGCTAACTTTAGTTATACCAGAATTAAAAGATTATTGGTATGAAAAAAAATTAAATGAAGATCCTGCTTCTATGAGTTATAATGCTGGATATGACGTTTCCTATTCTGGTTATCATTATGATACAGGAACAATTGACTTTCCTGAAGAAAACTTTGAAAAAACCTACAAAAAGAGAAAAGATGAAAATAAATTTTTTGCTTTCCTAAAAGACACTGAAACAAATGAATTTGTAGGCTACGTAAATTATCATTTTGATAGTTCTGAAAATCACTATGACTGTGGTATTTTAATAGAAGCATCAAAAAGAGGAAAAGGCTACTCTAAAGAAGGTTTAAAACTATTATGTGAAGCTGCTAAGAAGAATGGTATTAAAGAATTGTATGATAACTTTGAAAAAGATCGATATCATACTAAAGTATTTGAAGATGTTGGCTTTAAAGTAATAAAAGAAACTACTGGGAAAAAATTTGGCAAAGATGTTGAAGGAGTAATTGTAAAAATAGAATTATGAAAAAAGAAATATTAGAATATAAAGAACTTTTAAGAAAATATTTTTCAAAAGAAACTGCTCATCCAAGTTGTCAAAATAATTACGAAAAAAATGATTGTTCTTATGGACAATGTGCTATTACCTCTATGCTTGTATTTAAAAAGTTTGGTGGTACAATAAACAAAATTAACTTAGATGAAGAATCTTCTCACTACTTTAATATTATTGACAATGAAATAATTGACTTAACAAAAGAACAATTTAAAGACCAATTAGATTATTCAAATTATATTGAGAAAGATTTTAGTAGTCTTCTTCAAAATGAAGATACTAAAAAAAGATATCTTTTACTAAAAGAAAAAATAAACCTATCTCTTATAGATAAAGAAATTGCTTCTTGCACTCTTTGCAAAGACTTAGTAGAACACTTTCCTAATAGTAAAACAATCTCCTTCGGAAAAACAAAAAAAATCTTAATCTTAGGAGAAGCACCAGCTAACAATGGTTGGCGTAAATCTGGTATTGCTTGGTATGATCAAAATAAAAAATTACTACCATCAGGAGTAGTAATGCAAAAACTATTAGACATTATAAATATTAAATTAGAAGACACTTACTTTTTAGAAGCCATAAAATGTTTCCCTAAAGAAAGAAAAAGTCTAAATATTTGTAGTAAAAACTGTAAGACTTTTCTTATGAGGCAACTAGAAGAAATAAAACCTGAAATAGTCTTAGCACTAGGTGATGCTGCAACAAAAACAATTCTAGATACAAAATACAAAAAATTCAGTGAAGTTGTTGGTAAAGAATTTACTATAGACAATATAAAAGTAATTCCAATTTACCACCCATCACCTATATCACCATTAAGTCTAAAAGGAAACATTCCTATCTTTGAACAATTAAAAAAGACCATATAAAAACTAGAGTTTGCAAAACGTCAAATATAAAACTCTAGTTTTTAATTTACAATATTTCCATTTTTTTCTAACACTTTTATTTCTACTTCCTCACCATGTATTTTATAAGTTATTTTATTATGAATATTTTTTAAGTACAATGCTTTACCCATTTGACTATTCAATGATATTTCTTGTATTGAACTTTCTAAGTCAGGTAAATATTTACCAGTTAATCTAATTTCAAAAACTTCAATATCATCCTCATCATAGATAACTTCAATTTTTAAAACATCTCCAACATTTATTACATCATTATTTTGTTTTATCTCATCAACTACTTTTAAATATCTTTTATCAACAAGCATTTTTTGTACTTTAGCACTTATTTTTTTCTCATCTCTCATAAGTTCTTCATATGCAAAGTTATCATGCCATCCATCTCCAACAGCATCTCTACATACATCAGCACCTACAGAAGCAATATTTTCTAAAGTACTTCTAAGCTCATCCAAAATATTCATAAATTGTTCATAACCATTTCTATCAACTAATATTTCCATGTCCTACTCACCTCCTTTCAATATTCATATGTCGCATATCACAAGAAAGTTCTGAAAAATATAAGAAATATTAGCGATAATTTTTTTTAGTCATTAACATTCAATAAAATATTAACTTTTTCTTAACACCAAGATATTATCATAGGCATTTTATTTTTACAAGTATATTTTTTTAACTTTTTTTAAATTCCTTAAAAGTTTTTTATATTTTTTTCGAATAATATAAGTAGGGAATACTAATGGATTCAAGTGCTTACCTCTTTAGAGAGGAGGTGATGTGTAATGACTAAAAAAGATTATTTAATTCTTAGTCAAATTATTATCATCATCTTGCTTATTATCACTCTACTATTCAGATAATGATAATAAAAAAGAAAAAAGCACTAAATCAGCAATGTGATTAGGTGCTACCACCAACAAAGGGGGTAAGTACTTAATACAGCACATTAAGTATTCCCTATTTTTATTTTATTCAAGTTTCCTTGACATATTCATCGTATCATAGAGCTTATACTTTTACAAGTTAATTTTTTTAACTTTTTTTAAATTACTTCAAAGTTTTCTATATTTTTTTCGAATAATATAATTAGGGAATACTAATGGATTTAAGTGCTTGCCTCTTTAGAGAGGAGGTGATGTCAAATGACTAAAAAGGACTACCTAATTCTTAGTCAAATTATTATCATCATCTTGCTTATTATCACTCTACTATTCAGATAATGATAATAAAAAAGAAAAAAGCACTAAATCAGCAATGTGATTAGGTGCTACCACCAACAAAGGGGGTAAGTACTTAATACAGCACATTAAGTATTCCCTATTTTTATTTTATTCAAGTTTCCTTGACATATTCATCGTATCATAAACATCTAAACTTTACAAGACTATTATTTTAAATAAAGTAAAGTGTTTTTAGTACTATTACCAAGAGTATCAGAATAATCAACTTCTCTTAATTTTTTAAAACCAGACTTTAAACACATATTAATAGAACTATCATTAGTACTTTGTACATTCGCAATGACCATATCAAATTTTGAAAGTAAATACTTACCAATATATTTAACTACTCTAGTTCCAATTCCTAATCCATAAAAAGAACTATCCCCAATAAAAATATCTATTGAAACTACATCATCTAATAAAATACCAAAACGCTCTCTATCTTCTTCATCCATTTTCTCATGCTGAACAAGTCCAATCTCCCCAGCCTTGTAAAGAATTATAAGAGTCTTTACTTCTTCATTACCTACTCTCCTCTTATATTTACTTACAACATCATCATAACTTAAAATTCTCTATTCAAAATACTTATAAACACTAGGATTTAAACACCAATTATAAAGTCTCTTATATTCCTCTTCATTATCAACAATATCTCTTAAATAAATATCTTCATCTACATAAAGTCTCATTACAATCACCAACTTAATTATATAAAAACTAAAACTAAATCGCAAACAAAAAAGAACCAACATAAATTGGTCCTTTATTCTTATTCATCTCTTAGACTTGCTCCACATTTCTTACCAAGTATCTCCATAATTACATCCATTGTCGAATTAATCTCTTCAGATGTTAAAGTAACATCACCATTACCTAGTAATACTCTTAACATAACAGACTTCTTACCCTCTGGTACTTGATTACCCCTATACTCTTCAATAAACTTAACTTCTTTAACTTTATTTTTAATAGCAGTTGAAATACTTCTCCAAGTAACATCTTCATTAACTAAAATTGATAAGTCTTTTTCTACTAATGGAACTTGTGATAAATGTGTAAATTTATTATCACGTGAAGCATTAGGTACTAATAATCCTGTATCTAATTCAAATACTGCTACATTAGTACGTTTAATCTTAGCCTCACTCATTGTCCTAATTGAAACTAATCCAAGTTTACCAACAACTTCTTGTCCAAGTAAAATATCCATATAAACATTTACATCAGCCCAACTTGGTTTTTCTTTACTAACTTCTAGTCTAATCTTCTCCATTTGTGTATATCCAGCCATCTTCTCTAAAACACCTTTTAATTCATAGAATATACGACTAGGATCTTTACCAACAATACATCCAGTCAATAACATCTTATGTATTGGTAAAGTCTCATCTTCAGAAGATTCATGATATACACCCTTTTCAAATACTTGAGCCATTTCAAATAATCTGAAATAATCATAGTATCTTAAATTCTTAGAAATCGCCTCTAACATACCAGGAACAAGTGAACTTCTTAAATATGCCTCTTCTGGTGATGGTGGAGTTGCTAGTTTAACTGAATTTTCTTTATTAATACCAGCAGCATTAATATACTTCTCATCTATCCAAGGATATGTAAATATTTCATTAAATCCACATCTATAAGCTAAGTATTCTCTTAATCTACGTTCAAGAGATTCTTTTCTTTGTAATACTGCATGCTCAAATGTAATAGTTAATGGTTTAGCTTCAAAACTTTCAAAACTTAAAAGTCTTGCTATATCACCCATTACATCATCTTTTAAATAAACATCTCCTGTAGATCTCCATACTGGAACCACTACATGATAAATTCCATCTTTATATGTAACATCATATCCTAAATTTTTAAGAACTCTCTCAATTGTCTCTCTTCCTAATACTTTTCCTAATCTAACATTTAAGAACTCTTCAGGAACATCAATTTTTTCTCTTTCTGTCTTTATTGGATATACATCATTAAATGCTACTACTTTACTTTCTGGAAATAATTCTTTAAATAACTCTAATGCTAAAGCTAAGCCTTGATCTACTCTTTCAGTATCAATATTCTTCTCATATCTAATAGATGCATCAGTCTTTTCATCAAATCTCTTACCAGTTTTTCTAATAGTACCAGCTGTAAAATTAGCAACTTCTAATACAACGCCAGTTGTTTCTGGTAAAATAGAATCTTTCTTACCACCACGAATACCAGCTAAAGCCATAGCATCTTCTGTATCACAAATTACTAAGTCATCTTCTGTTAAAGTAATAGAATTGTTATCAAGTAATAATAACTCTTCATTTTTCTTAGCATTTCTAACTACAATCTTTTCTCCAACTACATGAGTTCTATCAAATGCATGTAAAGGTTGTCCTACAGCCATCATTACATAATTAGTAATATCAACAATTGCACTAATTGGTCTCATACCACCATTAATTAAAGCAGCCTTCATCCACATAGGTGATTCTTTATCATAAACATTTTCAATTTCAACAGCTGCATATCTATTACATTTCTCAGGTTCTTCTATTTCAACTTTATATTTAGGAAGTTTAGAATCAATTTTTACTACTGGCAATTCTTTTAATGGTACATTATATATTGCAGATAATTCTCTTGCTATACCATAATGACCCCATAAATCAGGTCTATTTGTTAAAGACTTATTATCTATTTCTAAAACAACATCGTCCATACAAATAACATCAGCAATATTTTGTCCAACTTTGCACTCATATCCTTTTAAATCAACTATTTCATCTTCACTCTTAGGTGGAAATAATTGTTCTAGATAAACTTCAGTTGCTCCACAAATCATACCATATGATGAAACACCTCTCATATTAGATTCTTTAATCTTAACTAGACTAGCTTCACCATGCCAATAAACTTCAGCTCCAGGTTTTGATATAACTACATATTCCCCAACATATAAATTAGAACCTCCACATACGATTTGTACTGGATTTTTTTCACCAATATCAACCATACATACTTTTAATTTATCTGCATTAGGATGTTCATTAACTTCTAATATTTTACCAACAACAATATCATGAAATTTTTCTTTTGTATTTTCAACTGACTCAACTTCAACAGTTCTTAAAGTTAAATCATAAGCTATTTGTTTTTCTGTTACATCTTTTGGTAAATCAACATATTTCTTTACCCAATTTAATGATACTTTCATCTTCTAAAACCTCCTACTTAAATTGCTCCAAAAATCTTAAATCTCCACTATGGAATAATCTAACATCATCTACTCCATAACGCATCATAACCAATCTATCTAATCCTATATTAATATAGAATCCAGTCCATTCTTCCGGATCTAAATTAGCGGACTTTAATACATTTGGATGAATTACTCCACCTGGCATAACTTCTATCCAACCATTATGATTACATACTTTACAACCTTTACCACCACATACTAAACATTCCATATCTATTTCATATCCAGGCTCAGTAAATGGGAAAAATCCCTCTCTCATACGAACATTGATTTTTCTACCAAATACTTTCTCTAAAATAGTTTGAATCATAACCATACCAGATGAGAATGAAATATCTTTGTCAACTATTAAAGCTTCATATTGGAAGAAAGCTCTCTCATGTCTAGCATCAGTAGTTTCATTTCTATAAACTCTACCCGGATATACGAATCTAGCAGGAGCTCCATGCTCTAATAAGTATCTAACAGACCCACCTGTTAAATGTGGTCTTAAACATAAACGCTCATTTCCAGCTTTATCTTCAGTTCCCTCTAACCAGAATGTATCCATAGATTGACGAGCAGGATGATCAGCCGGGAAATTTAAATTATCAAAAGCATACTTCTCACTACTAATATCATCTTCACTATAAACTTCAAATCCAAGTGATAAGAAGGCATCATTTAAGTCATAGCACATTTGTGTAATTGGATGAAGAGCTCCACCTTCAACATCAATACCTGGTAAAGTTAAATCTAAAGGTTTATCAACAACACTTTTAGCATTAATTAATTCATCTTCTTTTTCTTTTAACTTATCAGCAAACAACTTCTTAATCTCTGTAGCTTGCATACCAATAGTCTTCTTCATCTCTACTGATAATTCACTAAGAGACTTTAAAGCCTCAGTCAATTCACTTTTCTTACCAGTAATCTCTCTAGTAACTTCTTGTAAATCCTCTAATTTTTTTACTTCTTCAATTTTCTTTAATCCTTTACTTCTGATTTCTTCTAATTTTTCTTTCATATTGCATCCCTCTCTTTATAATAAAAAAATAGTGATCATCCATAAAAAGGACGAATCACTATTAAATCCGCGGTACCACCTTTGTTCTAATTACTTAGCACTCTATAGAATAACGCTCATCACGATTTGACTCCATTATTGAAATTCATTACTTAGACTCTCTAAAATGGCTCTCAGTTGCTAACCATTATTCCCTGTATAGAATTCTAAATAACTACTTAGATAATTTCTTCATCAACGAAATTACTTAAATAATAACACCAAAATTAGTACTTGTCAAATTTTTTTATCAGGAAGTTTTTAAATCCATCTTACCAAAAAAATCTAATATAATATCTTATCTTAGAACTTTTCCATTTCTAAATCACTATAACACCTAATTATCTATTCTTCCTCATCTATCAAAACCAAACTCTTTTCCCATTTCCTTAATACTTTCCACACAGCATCACTAACATCACCATTATACTTACTTCTAGCCTGTACTATTTTTCCCCTACGTACCTCTACAGTAACAAATGATTTTTCTATACTATTTTTTTCTCTCATAAAATAAACTTCACTCTTAACATCAGCAACCCTTTCATAATAGCTTCTAACACAATTATGCATCTGACTTGACTCATCAACCAAACCATTAATTGATTGTACTGGAAAAATAATATACTTATCATCTTCATATCTATTTAAACTAAGAATATTACTAACAGATTTTATTTTCTTATCAATTTCTGGATTTTCCATCAAAATATACTCTTCTGATAACTTATCATGTACTTTTTCTAAATCACTTGGAAATAAAACTTTTTTTTCTTTCATATCAAGTCCACATTTTTCTACTAAAGAAAGATAATCAAAGTACTCAACTAACCTCTCATTCTTATAACCATTCTCCTCAAAATATTTTTTTAATATATCAAAATATTTATAATCTTCATGTTCATAAAGTAAATAAAGATAATCTTCATAAAAATTAATAATATCAATATCACAACTCCTAACAATCTTTAAAACTTCTAATTGTGGAACAGTAATATCTATACTCCTCATAAACTCATAATATCCTCTAGGTACTCCCAGTATATCTTTAGACTCATCTTCTATCCAAGAACAATTACAACTAAATGCCAAATTATAAAAACCTAACTTTATCAAATATTCAAACTGTCTATAATAAAGAGCACTATAAGTAATATCCAATAAACTTATATCATTTCGTTTTTCTAAGAATTCCTTACCCAACCAAATAAATGAATACTTATAAATATCAACATACTTTAACTGTTCTAAATTACCAACATACAAATACGAATAATATCCATTATCTATAAAGTCTAAGAAAGTATCATTATCATCATATGTATAAAAGTCTTTATAAAAACATTCTTTATTCTCATTTATATCTACTATCTTATTCTTATTAATAGCATACACTTCACTAATCTTATATTCCCTATACCTATATCTTATCGGTAAAATAGCGTCTCTATACTTAACATTTTCTTTTATTTTATAAACAATAACTTCTCTATCTACAATATCAAAAACGTAATAACTATAGAAAAAATTCTCCTCATCAAGTACCGATAAATTAGAAATCTTAAGGACATTATCTTTATCAATCTTCTTTCTACAATTAGGACATTTAGAATCACTAAGTTCCATCAAGCATTTACTACAATAATATTTATCTTCACTCTCTACATAAATAACTCTACCATCTGATTTACTATTAATAAAATCCATCACGTCAGCTGAAACATCACCTATATTTTTCCATAGTAAATGACTTTTATCTTCTATTATATTTGTAAATAAATTATCATACTTTAATTGATACATATCACTACACCTAACTATATAATATCATGTTTTAGTAAGAAAAAAGAATATCTATCAAAATATTCTTCTCTATCTAATCGTTCTCCACTTTTCAATTACTCTTCTAATGTTTTTTCTTTATTTTCTAATTCTTCAAACATCTTACTCATTGTTGGATTATTATGTGTCAATTTTTTTATAGTTAAATCTTCTGCTTTATTATTAGCCAGTCTTAAATTATCATTAGTCTTTAATAAATGTTCTTTTGTCTTTTGTAAATGATCAATTGTCTTATCAATTTCCTCTATTGCTTTTTGAAATCTTTCTGCCGCTAGTCTATAGTTTCTACCAAAACCTTCTTTAAATGTATTAATATTCTCTTCAAAATGTGTAATATCTATATTTTGATTCTTAATAGTTTCTAGTTCTTTTCTATATTCTAATGACTTATTCGCAAGATTTCTAATTAATGTTATTAAAGGTATAAAAAACTGCGGTCTAATAACATACATCTTATCATATAAATGTGATACATCTACAATACCATCATTATAGTAATCATTATCTGCCTCTAATAATGAAACAAGTACTGCATACTCACACTTCTTCTCTTTTCTATCTTTATCAAGTTCCTTAAAGAAATCTTCATTCTTATGTTTAGTCGCCGTCATATCCGCTTCATTCTTCATCTCAAACATAATAGAAACAATCTCATTACCATCATCATCATAATCTCTAAATATAAAATCTCCCTTAGATCCAGTTCTAGCATCATTATCTTTTTCAAAATAAGCATTCTTAAATAATGGTCTTAATCTATTAAATTCTACATTACAATGTTGTTCTAAAGATTCCCCAATCATCTTTGTAGACTGTTTAGCCTTAAAATCTTTATAATATGCAATTTGATCATCTTTATCTTTTAACTTATTTTCATATGATTCTTTTATAGTAGTTTCTTTCAACTCGAATTCTTTACTCTTAAGAGCAAGTTCACTACTTAAATCCGATATTTTCTGATTCTTTTCAGATACAGCCTTTTGTATATCTAACTCACTCTTAGACTCTTGTAACTGCATCTTACTCTTTAACTCTGTTATTTGTAACTGTAATTTATTTATCTGTTCTTGATACTCTTTTTCAACTTTATTTATAGTTTTCTCTTCATTTACTTTTAATGATAATTTTAACTCACTAATTTCTAAATCTTTTCTATTAAGTTCTTGCCCTAACTCTTCTTTAATATGTGCTTCTGCCAACTTAACAGCATTTTCTCTATCTACTTTATGCTGTTCTTCTCTAGAACTTATTTCCTTATCAAATTCTTTATCTCTAATCTGTTTAACAATAGAATCATAATCTGCCTCATCTATTTGAAAAACAGTACCACACTTCGGACATTTTATTTCATTCATCTTATTTCCTCCTCAAGTAAATTATTTATCTTCATCAATTGTTATAATTTCTTTTCCTAAACCAGAACCATATTTTTTATAATCATTTAATAATTGTTCAACTATTGGTCTAGACACAACATCTAAATCAGCTAATTTATTAATATCAATAAACATCGGTTTTTGTAAACCACCAACTCTATTGATATCATACTCATTAGCGTCTCCACTACCAATCTTTCCAGATATTCTTTCTATTAAAAAGAAATGTTGCAAAAAGTCTTTTCCTTTAACTTCATATAATTGCTTAATAATATTAATTTTTATTCCTAACTCTTCTCTACATTCTCTAATTAAACATTCTTCATTAGTCTCACCATCTTCAACTCCACCACCCGGAAAAACATAATAAATCCTATCATTCTTCTCCCTATAAATTAATAATACTTTGTCATTTTCAATTAACACACATCTACTAGAAACCCTCATACATACCTCCACTATAATTATATCAAAAAAGAATCTAATTTAGATTCTCAATTTTAATTACCAATTTTATCTCTAATCTCATTAATCTGGTTTTCTACTTCCTCTTTCATTTGATTATAATCATCTATATCTGTCTCTGAAGAAGCAACACTATTATCAGTATCAATATCTGCAATAATAAATTTATTCACATAACCTTTACTATCATAATCAAGCGATACATCATAATCCTTTCTAGAACTTAAACTATCTCTAATTTTTTTAATCTCAGTTTCCTCAGCAGTTGTAACATCTTTATAAACAACTATAATTGCATGTTCTTTATTTGTCTTATTATTAGTAACAATATCATCAAGACTACCAATCAAAAAGAAACCAGATCTTCTGCCAGAATTATTCTCATATGGCATATTAAAAGACTTAATCTCAAAGCGATTATCAATAGAATGATTATCAGTAGAATGATCAGCATAAAAATCATTATAGATATTATACCCAATAAAACAAAAGACTAAAAAGAAAATTATCACAAATATAATACTCATAATCTTTGAAGATTTAGAAATAGGATTATTTTTCATAAAATCCTTAGCTCGTTCAAGATCCTTTTCATATTGCTCATCTTGTGCTTTCAATACACCCTTAGTATATTTATACCCTTGAGTATAAGCATCATCAATAGAAAAAGTCGTATCACAGAACTTACAAGTAACTTGAGTAGTTCCTTCTTCAACCTCTAATTTAGCCCCACAGTTTTTACATTTTAACTCTACAAATTTCATAATTTCACCTAACCAAATTATAGCATGAATCAAATCTATTAGTAAATTGGTTTTTGATATAAAATTAAACAGGATAAGATCATTTAGAACCCACCAAACAGAAACCCTGATTTTTCAACAACTAATGCTCTAACAGATATAACATCACTTATTGATGATATGAATGAAGAATTAGGTAATTCCTAATCTTTTTTATTGAAAAAAAAAACGGATTTTACTCCGTTATAAATAATTTAATCTTCTATATTTTTCACATCATTTTTTATTGCATCATTTAATGTTTTTGTATCTATATCATCAAGTTCTTCATATTCTGCGTCTTTAATAATTTCAGTCTTTATTTCTTCCTTAATAGGCATTTCACCTTCTACAAATATATTATAAGCATTTTTACCAATTATTCTTGTGCTGGCTGCATCTATTCCACCACCAACAAATCCACCTACAACAGGAACGACTTTTCCTAAATTAATAATTCCTGTTTCACCAAATTTAGTTATGAATCTAAATCCAACTTTTCTATTAATGGTAGTAAGAGCTTTTCCAGGTATTTTTTCTACCATTGCTACACCAAACTTGTTAGCAAACTTTATTCCTGAACTTTTTAATATTTCTGTAGCTGCCGATCCCGTTAAACAAGCATATATTAGCGTTTGAACTTGATCTGAATGTATATCATATCCACCAATTTTTGCAATTGCACAACACATCCTCAATTGAACATACATAACACTTGTAATATTTGCAGGTAATGTTGCTATCATTGTAGCAAATCCACCAAACGAAGTTAAAAATCCTGATGTACCACATTTAACTGTAGAATTATTTATTAAAGATTTAACTGCCTTTTCTACATCATCGTTTTTAGATAGGTAATCCTCTACTAAATCATCTACAGGTAAACTTACTTTTGGAATACCATCTACTGATTTTATATATAAAGTATTTAATATTTCTTGCATTTGTTCTTCTGTAATTGTTGTTTTCACTTTATTAGAAACATTAGAAACAGCAGTTGAAACTGATTCTTTTGTAGATAGAACCGTTTGTTTTATTTTAGGTACCGCTACACTATTTGTAAATTCTTTAGCTTCGCCATATTTTTATTTAGAATATGATACTGCATTTTTTGTCATATCTTTAAAATTAAACTTTTTTTCTTTATTCATAAATCACACCTCATAATATAAATTGTTTATTTCGCGACCATCCTCAAGTAATATTATACTACAAAAAATTACTAATTCTAATATCATTAATGTAAATATTAATATATTCTCTTCAAGGTAATCTTCAAACATATTAGTTCACCCTTATTAGAAAAGAGTATTTTTTACACAATCCCTTTATTTATAAAGACTTCTGCTATATTTAAATTAGAATAATATTGTAATAGGTACGATTTAAATACAAATTTTATGTATACTGCATAATTTACTTGGTACCAAACAAATCTCTTTTATTTCCTTATAAAATAGGCAATCATTCGTTAAAATGCTAAAGAAAATTGAACCAAAAAAATCAACTCGAAAATTAACAAATGGCGTAATTACGGTACAAAAATGAGGACACATTGAAATAGTGTCCTCTTCAGGGGGGCCTGCTCTCTTCAGTTAGAAGAGAACAAATTGTGTTAAGCCCTTTATTTATTGGCCTTTTTATATTAGCATAAACCGTCATTTACCGTGTTTTTTTAGCATTTTTGTACCTAAATTGTACCTAAAAAAAGAATTAGTACCTATCATACTAACTCTTAAAATGAATGTCTTTCTCCAAATAATTTACTTTCAACTATACACAATATAACATACCCTAAAATGAATAAAAATGCTACTAAATAGAGATTAGTTATAAATTTAGTTATTAGTAAAAATAAGCCAGTTAATATTGCATAATTAATAAAGAATCCAAAGCTTCCAACTGCTTTAGCACCACCATTATACCATGTGCCTGTAAGTACATATGCAAGTGGAATAAAAATACCACCACATACCCAGTTAACAATTGTAGCTATATTTGGATCTTTAACTATATTAGAAAATGGATTAGGAAAACAGAACTGTCTTATTAAATAACTTGCTATGCTTACTAATCCTCTTCCATTATAACTTTTACTTCTATATCTTCGACTCATTACATCGCCCCCTAAATTTGTATAATATTATATCACATTATTTTTTAAAATTTAATAGTAACAAAAAAGTCTGAGATAATTTCAGACTTTTAAAATCAATCAATCTTGTTTGAACCTAATAATTCATTAATCGATACATTGTATTCTTCCCATTTTGGGCAATAACAATCCATAATTTGTTTAAATCTTTCATCATGATTTTTTTCTATTAAATGTGCTAATTCATGTATAATTACATACTTTATTTCTGAATCTTTCTTTTTTGCTAAATCGACATTAAAGATTATTATTTTATTATCATGGTTGCAACTTCCCCACTTATTTTTCATTTTTCTAATACTATATCCATTGCACTTAACATTCATTTTATTCTCTAATTCTGGCATATATTTATTAATTTTTATAGTCAATTGCTCTTTATAAAATGAATTCATTAATTTTTCTTTATTCTCTAAACTTGATGATTTTCTCACATACATTGTTATATATTTTGAGTTTTCTTTTATTACAGATGGTGTATTTGAATCAATTACCTTCAATATATATCTTTTACCATTTAAATAATGATCCTCTCCTGATACATATTTTCTTTTAGTTGCTCTAATTTGTTCATCATATTTTTTTAATCTTTCACGTAACCAGTTTTCTTTTGAAATTATCATTCTTTTTATTGAAGATATATCCATTTCTTCTGGTACTGAAGCTTTTATATCTAAATTTGGATATACTTTTAAATTTATATTTTTAACTTTTTTTCTAATTATTTCAACATCAAATCCATTGATAATCATATTAATATCCTCGAGTATTCTTCCATAAATTGAATATTTCATCAATTTTAGATTCATCACTTATAACTGTTTTTATTAAAAATTTAACTTCTCTTTGCTTCATTTTAGAGTCCATAAAGTCATATGGTACAGAACTAATTAGACTATTATATAATAATAATGTTTCGCCCTCATCTTTATCAAGAATATCATATAATCCCCTTAATCTAACATTATGAATAGAAGATGGATACTCACCGCTAGATTCAGGATTTTTTACCTTTTTGACTAATTCAACAAGATGCTTAATATAATCTTGATAATCTAAATTTTGATCCTTTTTCATATCTATAAGTTCTTTTAATAATTCAGACATTTTATTATAGTATCTTGGATTTATTGGAGTATTATTAATAATTGTAGAAGCTATATTTGCCTCTATTGCTAAGGCCACTGACTTTTTATTTTTTCTAACATTATTTGGTAATGTTTGAGTTGCTTTCTCTATACCACTAGCAACGATTACATCAAGTAAGGTAGCTTCATCTAATTTATATTGCAATTCTGATGCATCAGCATTTATATAATTATCTATCATATATCTCATAGCACCATCATAATTTTTTAATTCTATATAATCTCCAGCTGCTTTCATAACTTCATCTCTTGCTGCATTATAGAAATTAACTTGTTCTTTTATAATCTTACTATCTTCTTTTGTATAACCCGCTTTTGTCATTTCATCAGCTATATTAGTGTATGCTATAACCAAATTAGATACTGCATTGTAAAATTCTATTCTTCTGCTTTCTGTATCTTTCAATTGTTCTTCTCGAGATTCATCAATCGATAATTCTTGACCAACAAAATAATGTAAGAATTCAAGTGTACCTTTTGGACTTTCTATTGGCTCGCAGATTACTTTTACTTGTTTTAAAGCATTATCTAATCTATTTTTACAAAAATCTAATCTATTCTTTAATAATCCATTAATGTCTTCTTTATCAAAATTATCAAATGCTCCTGAAGTATAATCTTCAACAGCGCCTTCTATACTCTCAAATAAGTCTTTATAATCAACAATGTACCCAAGGTCTTTATCCTTATCTAATCTATTAACGCGACATATCGCTTGAAATAATCCATGATCTTGCATTTTTTTATCTATATATAAATATGTAGCAGATGGAGCATCAAATCCTGTTAATAAACGATCAACAACTATTAATAATTTCATTTCTGATGGAACATTTATAAACTTATATATTGCATCGTCTTCAAAACAATTTGAATGGTCATCATGTTCTGAATCACTCCTAAGTTTTGGATATTTTGCTTTATTCCACATTTTTTCATAAACATCATATATTTTTTGTTTATCAGATAATGTAAATTCCCCAGTTGATTCACCTTTTATATCTGCTATATATGGGGAATATGATGATACTATTGCACATTTAGTAAATCCTTTAGCTTGAAATATTTCCCAATATCGACAAGCTTCATATATTGAACTAGCAACAAGCATTGCTGTTCCTTTTCCCTGTGCTAATCTTGATATCTTTTCAAAATCAAAAATAATATCTTTTACAATTTCTTCTAATCTAGATTCAGAACTTGTTATGTTTTGTAAAGTTCCCCATCTTTCTTTAAGTTTTTGCTTAGCAAATTCATTTAATCCCTCTGTTTTACTTTCAAACCATTCATCTATTTTTGCCGGATTATTAATTCTTTGTTCTACATTTCTTGATTCATAGCATAAATCAACTACAATACCATCTTTAACAGCTTGGTCAAATTTATATGTATGAATATACTTTCCAAATTTTTCTAATGTAGTTGCTTTATTTTTCTTCATTAATGGTGTACCCGTAAAACCAATAAATGTTGCATCAGGTAATAATCGCTTCATTTCATCATGTAGCATTCCTGCTTGACTACGATGACACTCATCAACAAATACAAATATGTTTCCTTTAGCTTTAAAATCATTATTTTTATAAGCATTTAATTGCTTAATATAGTCAGCATAATCTTTATCAGAATCTTCGTCTACAGATGCTCCAACTTTATGAATTAACGAACAAATTAAGTTACCACTGCTATAATCATTAAGAGATTCAAGCAAATTACTACAACTTGTAGCTCTGTGTATCTTAGTTTCTCCAGTATTAACAAATACATCTTTTATTTGTTTATCCAATTCTTTTCTATCTGTAAATATTACCACTCTTGAATCATCTACATTGGATAATATCCATTTTGCCAATAATACCATTGATAAAGATTTTCCTGATCCTTGAGTATGCCAAATTATACCGCCTTCATTTCTTTTAACAAACTCTCTAGCATTTGTTACACCAAAGTATTGATTATATCTTGGTACCTTTTTAATTCCACTATCAAACAAAATAAAATTATCAATTAAATCTATTAATCTCTCTTTTTCAAATAAAGAAGGAATTTGTTGATCGATAAGAAAGTCACTTGTATTAATTAATCCTTTTACTTTTTCGTGTAATTTGCCTATAGCATGTATATCTTCAATCCATGGCAAATAGTATTTTGCCGGAGTTCTTGTTGTTGCATATCTTAATCCTTCCGTATCATTTCCAGCAACCAATAATTGAATCGTTGTAAAGAATCTTTCTATAAATCTAGGATCTTGATTATCCAAGTTTTGTCTAATTCCTTCATTTATTGATACAGTACTTCTTTTTAATTCAATAACTGCTATAGCAATACCATTTATATATACAACAATATCTGGTCTTTTTTCATTTTGTCCTTTTACAGTGACTTCTTCAGCTACATAGAAATCGTTGTTAGAAAAATCATTATAATCAATAAAGTATACTTTTTCATCTTTTTCTCCTACATATAATGATATTCCTTTTCCATACTTTAATAGTTCATAAAACTCTTTATTAACTTCATATAGAGATTTTGATTCATTATGAGCAATCTTCTTTAATTCGGCAATTGCTTTTTTTGATATTTCTTCAGAATATTTTTTTGTTAAGAATTTAAATAATAAATCTTCTTCAATATTCGAATTATTTTCTCTATCCTCATAATTACCTAGATAGGTATATTCTAACTTTTTTTCAAATATTTCATGTAATATTCGTTTTTGTGTTTTTATTTCTTTTTCATTAACTCCACTCATAAGAATCTTCCTCCTATATAAACATATCATTTAGTAATGATTGCCTAATTTTATTTAATTTATCATACTTACATTGATGAAGAGTGATAAGGTTATCTAGATTATCTAATAGAACACCTATTTTATGTGCTTCTATATTTCCAGGATAAGTTATTTCAAAGTTACTTACTTGTTCTAATGATAAATTAGGCTGTGCTCCAATTGTTGGATTCTTCTTTATAAAATCAGATATAGCTTTCCCTTTCAAAAAAGTTTTTATATAATTTAAATCACATTCTTTTAACCTTATTATTGCTATAGCTTGATTGGTATTAGCTGGCAAAACTCCTTTATTTACAAGGCTTACACGGCCCAATGTTCCTGCAATAGAAAACAATATGTCATTTTCTTTTAATTGAGATCTTTTCAAATATCCATTATGTTCTTCTTCAGTAATTTTTGAAACCGATTCAATAATTCCGCTACTTGGATTAATATTTTCAATTTTAATAAAATTAATATTTCCAGTTCCAGATTTGTCTAAAGGAGTTGTTCCTTTTGTAATGATAGATGTAATTTCTTTTAACTTACGTTGTTCCCAATCATTAGTAAATCCCTTAAATCTAATTTCAGGAATAACCGAGTTATTTTGAGGAAACATTTTTTCCAACAAAGACTTTTTAAGCTCTACCAATTTATCACACTTACGTTGATGAAGAGTGATAAGATTATCTAGATTAGTAAATAATTCACCTATTTTATCTTGTTCTTGTTTATTCGGCACAAATGTTTCTAACTCAGAAAACTCATTTTTGTTAATCATTTGCATCATTCCTGAAGCACCTTGCTGTTTCATTTTTTTTGACCAAATTGAACTTTCCGTAAGTATAAAATATGGATTGTATTCCTTATATGGTGTTAAACTATTTATCTGTTGATTAAAGCTAGATTTTTCAAGGGTTAAAGCATTTTTTCCAATGCTTGCAATACAAGTAACTAATATTGTATTTGCAGGTACAATTCTTGCTACTTTTAATCCTTCATCTGATAATTTTTTTGCTGTATTTTTTATTATATTAGAATCTATATCTGTTGGAGTAACCCATAACATACCATTTTGTGAATAATACTCTTCATGTTGTGTAGATGGAGTTGATCCTGTAAGAATATCACCAATGTCTTTTAGCTCACGTTGTTCCCAATCATCAGTAAATCCTTTGAATCTGATTTTTGGTTTTAATTCACTATTCATTGGCATCACCACCAAGTTGATTAATGAATTCACTAAATGCTTTTAAGTCATCTTCATCTCCAACTAAGTCTTTTAATAATGAAGATAATTCTTTCTCTTTTTCTTCTATCTCGTTATTTAAATCGGTAAGAGTTGATTCATATTCATCATCTAAATTTGTAATGCCATATGCTAAGCTGTTAATTAGATTACTCATACAAGTTTTAAATTTATTTTCAATAGATTCAAACCATTTATCATAAATTATGATATTTTTACTTTCCTCTGCAGTTAAAGAATTATATTTTTTAATAACTTTATCATTTAATGATTCTTGTTTATCTTTTATCTCTTTCTTTAATTCTTTTTGTTCTGATAAGTTATTTAATAAAATATTGATTAATGCTATATCTTTATCTTCTATTTCTTTTTTTAAATCTTTTAATGCTTTTTCATTAACTTTTTCGTCATCATTAAATAATTGTTCATCACCAGTATTTTCTTCAACGATACTATCAAAATCAGCTATCAAATTATTTAATTTACTATTTAATTCATTTATTTCATTATTTTCATTTTTGAAATATTTATTTATAACAATATCTTTTGGTAACAATTCAGAATCGAATTCGTTTTTCTTAATATTACCTTTTTTATCTTTAGCAAACGTTAATGATGGAATCCATCCATTATCAGTTACCATATATAAATCATCTTTAAATGTTTCTTCATAATATTTCATTAGATATTCATAAGCATCATATTTATTAATTAAAATATCATCATTAAATATTTCTAATAGTTTATCTGATATTGTTTCAATTAATTCTTTTACTCTTATAGTATTATCTAAGTTCAACAATTTGTTTTCAATATCTTTTTCCCATGATTTGATTTTTGATCTAACTGTTTCAAAATAATCTTTTATTTCATTAGATTGTTTTATTATTTCAGATATATTATCTTTTTCAACATTTAAATTGTAATAACCTTTTTTAGAATTGCTTGAGAATAACTCATTTTTTAAATTAGGAGCAACTTTCCAATAACTATCAAATCCCTCAACATCAACCATAGGTATTCCACCTAATAAATGTGCTTTTAAATCTGGTTTCATCTCTTCTACTGATGCATCAACGTATCTAGGAATATTTAAGTTATACTCTTCTGTTTCAACATCTTCCATTGAAACATTTTTAGAATACTTTTCTTCTTCTATTCTTCCAGTATATGTATCTATTATTTTCTTAATATCTTGTTCTCTTAATTTATTCTTATTTCCATCTTTAACAAAGTTCTTACTTGCATCAATAATAAATACATTTTTTCTATAAGGTGCATCTTTTTTATCTAGCACAATTATACAAGCTGGTATTCCTGTTCCATAGAATAAGTTTGCAGGTAATCCAATGATTCCTTCAATATATCCTTTTTTAATAAGATTCTTTCTTATAAGTTCTTCTTGTCCACCTCTAAATAAAACTCCATGTGGTAATATTATCGCTGCTCTACCATGATCTGGATCCATAGACTTTAGCATATGTAATAAAAATGCATAGTCAGCACATCCTTCTGGCGGCATACCAAAACCAGTAAACCTATCATAAGTTTCTTCTAAGTCAACATTCCATTTTTTTACTGAAAAAGGAGGATTTGCTACACAAAAATCAAATGTTTTAAGTCTTCCATTTTCTAAAAATTGCGGATTTGTTAAAGTGTTGCCATTCTTAATAGATGCTGTTTCATTACCGTGTAAAAACATATTCATAACACATAATCCAGTAGTGTTTGCATCTTTTTCTTGCCCATATAAACGAGCTATTTTGTTCTTTCCAACTTCTGATCCAGCTTTTAATAATAGTGAACCTGAACCACATGCCATATCATATATATGTACATTTCTATCTTGATCATTCTGTTTAAAACTTGAAATATTTAATATTTTAGCCATTATTCTAGAAACTTCAGACGGTGTATAAAATTGGCCTTTACTCTTTCCAGCCTCTGTAGCAAATTTTTTCATTAAATATTCATATGCATCTCCAAGAATATCATCATCATCTGCTCTATTATTACTAAAATCTAAATCTTTATCTTGAAATATTTCAATAAGTCCTGTTAAAGCATCAACCATATCCTTACCTTTTCCAAGCTTATTTTCATCGTTAAAATCTACAACATCTATTATTCCTTGCAAATCGTTTTCTTCAGCTATCTTAGCCAATATTGTATTAAATTCTTCACCGATGTTTTTCTTTCCTTTAAGTGAAATCATAGTGTTAAAGTTTGCATCTTCAGGAACTTCAATTAATGAATTTTCTTTTCCACAATATTTATCTGTAATAACTTTCATAAAAAGTATTATTAAAACATAATCTTTATACTGAGTTGCATCCATTCCACCTTTACTTCTTAATGTATTACAACTATCCCATAATTTGCTATATAAAGCACTTTTTTTTACTGCCATTATTTTCTACCTCTCTTTACTACTACTTGTTCTTTATCATTATCTGGTGATACTTTGCAATCTTTCCTGTTTGAAATTTTAATATTCTTTTTTTCATCCAAATAAAAGATTACAGAATCTCCTTCTTCAATATTTAATGTTTCTCGAACAATCTTCGGAATAGTAATTTGTCCTTTTGATGTTAACTTTGCTGAAGCTAACAATTCATTATTTTCTTTCATATCATTTCTCCTTACTTTCCTTACCATAATAAGTATAACATAATTTGTCAATTTTTAAAATAAATTGACATAAATTGTTGCAAAAAAACAATTTTTAAGTAATTAATACAAGGAATTGGAGGAATAATATGATTAGAAAATGTACTGATGAGGATATTTCTGATGAAGAATTAGAGAAAGTTATAAATCCTTCTTATGATAATTATCATGAGTATATTATTGCTTACGTTATGCCTGAGGTAATTGCTTTCTATATAGCTAGTTCATATAGTAGGAATGCAATGTGGGAAGCAACGTTTTATCAACATTATAATTCTGCTAAAGATACGTTTAATATTGGTGATGATGAAGATTATGATAAGGTAAAAGCTGAAGTAATTAAACTATTAAAAATGAAGTATTCTTTAGAAATTATTGGTGAAGATCCATTAGATTTTAAAAAAATTGAGTATTAGTTTTTGTTTTAATACTCTTTTTGTTTTCCAAAAAACTCACGGAAAATTTATTTTTGTGTGAATATAGGTGGGCTGTCGGTCGTGATATTTTTTATTTTTTTATTCATATACCCTAGGGGGGACTACCTATTGTTTTCTATTTGATAATGCTTTTTACTATTTATTCTTTTACTATGATTAATATACTTTTGCATATCTTCTAATAAAAATCCTGGTATGATTCCTATTTCTATCCATCTAATGGATTTATCATAGTTTCTATCTTCTTGTTCTGGTGATAATGGTACTACTCCTAATCTGAAGTGGCCATCTTTTTTCATTTGTTCTAAAATAGATAGATAATAATTATTCTTAAGCGTTTTAGTTTTATCTAAGATATCATGTATAGTTGGCATATAAACTCTTTCTTTACATAGTTCTATAATTGCTTTTTTAAATGCTTCTGATTCTATATCTTGTAACATTTCATACCATATTGAAATATCATCATTACTAATTACTTTTTGATAACAAGATGATAGTATTTTGATTCCTTCTACAAAATCCAACTTATCCATTTTGTTTATCTCTCATTTCTTTAGCTCTTCTAATATCTTCTAAAGATATATCTTGAATAGTTTTAGCTTTTACTTGCTGATGTAAGTATCTTTCAAATTTAGATCCAAATAATGTTTCAGGTGTAAGGTATGGTTTCATTTTAGGATTATTAATCCATTCGCTTGTCTTTTTATCTATAACTGTCTTAATATCATTAATTGTATATTTTTTTAATATATTAGCTATTATCTTTTTATATTCATCTATTAATACAAAATTAGAATGTGTCTTATAATTTAAATAATCTATTATGTCTTGATACTCTTTTCTATTTATTTCTATTTCTTTTTTATTAGTTATTATTTCTAAGTTATGTTTATTAGTTTTATTATTTATATATACCTTACTATTTGGCTTACATTTTGGCTTACTCTTGTCAGGATTCTTAATTCTATATTCTCTCATATTCATAGCTCCTACTGTTGTTTGATTAGTAAGTACTAATGCATCTTCTATATAATATTTATCATCTCTTTTTTCTATCATTCCTGTATCCATATAATATTTTATTGCTTCATTTATTAATTTTTCTGAATGATTGGTTTCAGTTGATAATTCTTTTATTGTATATGGAATCTTTTTAGATCCTACTTTTTTTATTAAGTAACCATCTTTATTTATTGTTTTAAATATTAGTTTAAAATATAAAATTATTTTTTCATATCCATTAGGTTCAGATTGTAAGTATTTTAATACATCATTATCAAAAAAGTTTGATTTAAGCATAAAGTAATAATATTTTTCTTTATTATAAGTTCCCATGTTTAGAATTATTAATTGATACTAAAAAATCTATATTGATTTTAAAATAATCAATTACTTTCTCCATTGGCACTAAATTATTAGGTAGTTTAAATCCACTTGATATAATTTCATCTGATATTTTATTTTTAATATCTCTTGCTTTATTTCTTCCCACAGCGCCTATTTTCATTATATCTTGCACAGTAGCCCACTGACTATTTAATATTTCTAGCATTTCATCTGCCGATAATATTGTTTTACTTTTCATTTTTTTCAATCTCCTTTTTATTATTTCATTAAAGTTTACCAGACTCTTTAATTACGATATTTTCGTAATACAAAATTATAAAAAAATATATCGATACTGCATGATATAAAATTCTATTTACTACATACTTCATTTACTTCTTTACTACTACATCTAACAATTGGATCGTGTGAAAACTTATAATGCATTTTGATTTCTTCTTTTCTATTAGATACCAACAAATTATTAACAGAAGGTATATCATATACTCTCATAAATCTTTTAATTAATTGCCATGAAGGACATGTTCTATGTTTTTCGATGGCTATTAATCTATTCTTTGGTATTCCAATTCTTCTAGCTGCTTCATCAATGCTTATACCTAAGTGCACACGAATTGCTCTTAACGTAGCCTGCACTTATTTTGACCTCCTTCCTATTTTAATAATATTACAAAAAATTTTAATTGTAAATAGAAATTACGAAATTTTCATAATTTTACTTGAATGTTTTCGTAAAGTAAGCTATACTTATATTAGAGGAGGTAACAATATGGATAGCAGAGATGTATTTATACATAACCTTAATACGATCATGAAAGAACGCAAGGTATCTAGAAAAGAACTTGCTAAAGGATTAAATGTTCCTTACACTACTTTAACTGATTGGTGTACTGGAAGAATATTTCCAAGAGTAGAAAAAATTAATATGATTGCTGATTACTTTGGTATCAAGAAATCTGATTTAATTGAAGAGATTCTTGAAGATGAAGATGATTTATTAAATGATGATACTGTTATAGTTGATGTTTTTTCTAAAATATATTTTGGAAATATATTATCTGATAAAACTAATGCATTTAAAGTTGGTGAAGAACTAATACCTCCAGAATGGATAAAGAACAAACAAAGTTATTTTGGATTAATTATGCCTGATAATACTATGGTTCCTGAGTTTCATCAAAATGATTGTATAATACTTAGAGAACAAAATAAGATGACTAAAGATGGATTTTATTGTGTTATGGAAAAAGGCCAAGATATAGCAACAATTAGAAAACTTATTACTATAAATGATGGAATAATAGTTATGCCTTTAAATCTTGGTGGTGATTTTAAACCTACTACTTATTTAAAAGGTACTATTGAATATGAGAACTTTAGAATTATTGGTTCTGTAGTTCAAGTTAAAAGATATTATGATTAAAAAAGACCACTGCTGGAACAGTGATCAAAGTGAAAAATTCCTAATTAAAAAGTCTGGTAAACTTTAATAATTATAATAAATATAATTTTGGAGATTTCTCGTCTATAATTATATCACCAATTAGGGATTTCTACAAGAAAGTTGGTGAAATAATGGCAGTTTACAAAGATCCTAAGCCTACTAAGAACGGTAGAGCATGGTATTTTAAGTTTAGCTATAAAGATGCATTTGGTGCTACTAAGCAATATAGATCTAAAAGATACTTAACTAAAAATGAAGCAGCTGATGCAGAAAGAATGTTTTTAGTTACCTCTACTGATAAAGTTGAAGATAACAATATGACATTTAAAGATTTATATAATGAATTTAGAATGCATAACGATGAAATAATGAAAGATACTACTAAGTATGGCTATGATAATAAAGAAAAATTTATAGAAAGCTTCTATCCTGTTAAAGTAAAAGATTTTAATATTATGCAATTTGAACAATGGAAACGAGAGATAAATAAACTTAATATATCTCTTAGATATAAAAATGATATTTATAAGTTTCTTAAATCTATTTTAAACTTTGGTGTTAAATGGCATAATTTAAACTTTCAAGCAGTGTATAATAAAATGACAAAGTTTCAGGATCCTAATGAACGCAGAAAAGAAATGTCTTATTATACTTATGATGAATTTAAAAAGTTTATTTCTTATGAAGATGATCTAAGATGGAAATGTGTATTTGAAATATTATATTACTGTGGACTTCGTAAAGGAGAATTAAAAGGTCTTACTTGGAAAGATATTTATTTTGATAAAAAAGTATTGTCTATTAATAAACAAATAACGCAAAGAAATAATCGTGTTAAGTTTGAATTTTCGGATACTAAGACAAGAGATAGTAGAAGAATAGTTCCCATTACTAAAGTCTTGTTAAATGACCTTAAAATGCTCTATGAGCGGGATAAAAAAGACTATTACGGATTTAATGATGATTTCTTTGTGGTTTCTGATGCTAAACCTATAGCTGATTCTAATATATATCTTAGAAGAACTAAACTAGCAACACTTGCTGGTTTAAAAGTTATTAGGATCCATGATTTTAGACATTCCTGTGCATCACTACTTATTAATAATGGTGCTAATGTTACATTAGTTGCAAAATATTTAGGACATACAAAAATCGAGGAAACACTAAATACATATTCACATATGTTTAGTACTGCCCTCGACTCTGTAGTTTCTGTTATAGATAGCTTAGAAGATGACTAAGCTATTTTTTTAATGATTTATACATATTAAAAATATATACTATCATTGCTATCATACTGAAGATAAACGTTAATATGCTATATACAGCAAACCAATACTTTAAAAATTTATAATTAATAAATAACGGATGAATTGAAATAATAACTTGAGGAACAATTATTCCAAATATAGTTATTAGTAAAAAGGTTAATAAATCAATCTTTAAGTTGCTATCTATTGCTTTTATTTTACTTTCTATATCTTGTTTTTCAATAATTTTCCAGTTATTGATATCCACAATTTTTGTGTAATCATTTGCTAAATCTCTTTCCTCCAAGTTTTCTTGAAGAGTAGCAAACTTATTAGAAATATTTAAACTTCCTAAATCAGGAAGACTAATTGGTCCATAATTAGTTCTTCTTACTTCAGCAAATTTTGAACCAACTTCATAGTAAACCCAGTACATCTCATTGTCATTATATATTTTGTTCTCAGATAATATTTTTTCAATATCATCAAGATAGTATTCTCTATCCCTAAATATACTTCCAGCTTTTTTATATGCATCAATTACTTCATTATAAGCTTCTTCTCTTTCTTCTGCAGATAAACCATGTGCATCATATTCATCTATATTAAAATCACTTTCAATTACATGAGTATATATTTCATCAATAAAAGCATCTCTATTATTCTTAAATATTCTTTCTTTCCTTATTTTAATTCGATTACTATTATACTCAATTTCTTTATTCAATATATTTAATTTATCAACTAATTCAGACTTTTCTATTTTCAAATTTAACAACTTTGTAACTAATAATCCACCAATAATTGCAATGAATATTCCGATTGTTTGAATGTTTAATTCTGCAAAGTGTAAAATGTTATCTAAATCAAACATACTACCCTCCAAACATAGATGTAATCAGTGGTAAAAAAGCAATACCTACATCTACACTTTTATCTGCTAACCAAATCATAATTGGCTTTACTTTAGACCATTTAGTTTTCTTATTATCTTTTGATTGATATATTGATCTCAGTTCTTCTAACTTTTTTAAAGCCTCTATTGTTTGTTCTTCAGTTAAGGATTCATTGTTTTTCAAATTATTCTCAACAATGCTAAAGTTAACTACTGTTGCATTTGTATTAGTATTTGTGTTAGCATTAGCATTTTTATTATTGTTATATATTTTGACGCCACTTGAATTCTTTCCATTAAAGATTTCATATACTTTTAAATCTAAGTCTTGTTTATAACCTTCAAGTTTACCAATCATATTTTCTAAGTTTTCTGATATACCACTTTTACCAATAAAATCATAATCAAATCCCAAATTATCTGACCATCCAAACTGACTTAATCCCCATGTATCGATTTTTGATTGATACTTACTATCCATATATTTATGGATTTTCATCATTTTATCAAGATCATCTTTATTTAAAACTTCTTTTATAGAATTAATATCTTTTTCAATTTCTCTTTTCATTTGATTTATCTTGCTCATACAAAACCTCCTATACTGCTACTGGCATTATTACCTTAACTATTTCTTCAATACATTGCATTATTTCATCATAATCAATGTCATTTGCATATTCATATTTTTTCTTGTAAGAATCCCATCGATTTTTAATTATTTTGCTATCTTTTAATATAGTTATTGCTTCTTCAATATTTCCGGTATAATTTCTCTTTTCAAATGTTTTATCTATAGCCTTACGTAGATCATCAACTTTAACATCGTTCCACCCTTTTGTGTATATCAAATATAAATCATAATAATCTCTTATCCTACTATTAGCTTCTGCTCTTCTTAGAATTGTTTCTAATTTCTCAGCTATTACAGTTTCAATGTTGTATGACCATACATTAACATAACTATCGCCTAATATAGGACGGTACTTATACACAATTGGTTTTGGAGTAATTGGATCTCCTGTGGCTATATCAATTTGAAAGTTTTCTCTAATTGTATCGACTTTAACATTCAGAATTACTCTAAATCCACCATATTGATCTTCTTCATGTATATTACCAATCTCTACAAAGTTTATTAAGGCTCCATCATTTATATCTATTGAGATAATTGATTTAATCATCTCTTCAACATTTTCTTTAGTGAAATTAGCATCTTTAATTGCAGTATCTATATCTTTAGTAGATCGACTCTCTAATCCAAATAATGTACTTAAATAAAATCCACCTTTTAAAATGAAATTATCATGATATTTACTTACAGCTAATCTTTCTATAAATCTATCATACATATATAAACGAAGTAATGTATTAAAATCTAGATTACGCTTTACTGCTATATTTTTTAATTTGTCTTTTACTTGCATACTATTCATACATCATACTCACAAAATCCATAACTTCTTCTTTTATACCAAACATATCGGCATACTTAGAAAGTTTTATTAGATCATTGTCCTTTCTTTTAAGATATTCTTTTATTGCATATTTTACATGCTCAAGATCCATTCTCTTTTTGGAACGAATTATATCGCATATACATCTTTCTATATCATAAGCTTTTACCTTATTTCCTTGTGGTGTTTCAACTTCAGTAATTCCAACATCATAGAACTTATCATCTACATAAAAAACGTTATGCTTTTTTAGCTTAGGATTATTATATTTTTTTGTAACAGTTATATCAAAAGAACTATCTGGCGCTTTGATTGAAAGATTATGAAAATAAAGTGCAGTCATATGAGAATAGATTACTTTTGGAGTACTTACACTAAGTACATAATAAACATCTTCAATCTTAGCAGAATCTATATAAATTCCCTTAGCAACTTTTTCAATCATATTTTTTTTAGTCATAATAGATAGATAATTTCTACTTATATCAAAATCTTCAAGTTCTTTTGCAGTAATATATCCATTATTTCTTTCCATAAGTTTTTGAATAATTTCTATATTACTTTCATTTATAAACTCCTCTTTTGTCATAAAATCCATAATTTCACCTCTTTGTTCATTCATACGGACATTATATCATTTATCCGTATCATTGTCAATATATTAAAAACTGATAAATTAAGGATTTTCAGTTTATTTGTCAAAAAGCAAATAATTTTCATTGAGAATTTTTGCCACTTTTGCCACTTTTCTTCAATGAACTATTCTTAAAATTAGATTTTTTTGTACCTAAATTGTACCTAAAAATATTTTAGCAATACTGATGGCTCGCAAACCCTTATAAAATGGGCACAAAAAATGAGAGCACGGTTAAATGCTCTCTTCAGGGGGTTCGGTTGAATATACTCTTACATACAAACGTAAGAGATATCGGCGTGACATGCATCACGCATCTTAATCATAAATGAATTTTACTAAATTGTCAATCTATACCAGCAAAATAATTTTACTTTACACATCTATAAATCTATTTCAAATACTGTAAACAACGTATTAGACTTAAATTTTTCAATAAATTTAAACATCTCCTCCTCAAAATTCCAAGCTCTAAACTCAATCTTCTTTACATGTCTCTTTCTAGCATACTCAATAACATATCTAACAAGCTCAGTTCCAATACCTCTTCTTCGATAATCATCCTTAACATATACATTTTCAATCTCAATATAAGCAAAGTCATTATAAAGTCTATACCCACCAAGAGTCTTAAGTTTTACCTTAATAAAGCCAACAACCTTATCCTCTATTGTATAAACAAAACACGTCTCCGTAGCATTTCTACCAAAATACTTAACAAAATCAGAATGTGTAATAGGACCAACATTACTAAACAAATCCTTTCTAATACTAGCTCTACACTTTTGTATACCAGAACTCATCTTTCTAATTTCTTCATAGTCTCCCTTGCAAACTGCCCTAACTCCGTCTTTAAATAGACCCTTCTTAATTGCAATAATTGGTACAAACATTTCCTTTTCAGTAAATCCACCATGACAAGAAACAAATTTAGTCATTCTATTATTAGCCTTACACTTACTACAACTCAAATAATACTTATCAGTCGCAACAATAACAAAATCACCAATTCTATCCCTAAAACAACTACCAGAATCTTTTCCAAATAATCCCCTAGACATAACTTCATCATAACTTATAAGTAAAAACTTATCTGAAAACTTTTCATTAAACACATTCCTAAACTCATCTTGTTTTCCTTCCAAAGTCTTAACACCTAGACATCTAGGCTCTATCTCAAACATCTCATTAACTAAACAAACTAAACTCTTCTCTTTATCCAAACTAATCTTAGAACAATCTATATTTCCATACCCAGAAATAACAAAAACAATAGCATCAGTCAACTTCTCACATAAACTACTTAACTCTTTTTCTATATTTAATACCTCTTCTATTGTTTCCGAAGAATCAACTCCATTCTTCATCATAACTTTATCTAAATTATCAAAGTATGCATAAATTAACTTTTTACCAGAATTATTACTCAAATTAATTATTGTCTTATAAGCTTCTTCCCTATTTTTATATTTACCCTTACCAAAAGGAAATAATGCATATGCTTTACCATTACAAGAATTATTTATCTTATCAAAAATACTTTCATACTTCATATCAAAAGGCATCATAAAGCCACCCATATTAGCCTTTTCTTCTATACAATTAAAATCAACATTACTATCAATAAAACCATGCTCATACGGAGTTTTTTCACTTAAAAAAGACATAGTAGAAGTAATATCACTAGCTGGAAATGTAGAAATAATATTAAATGCCTTATTACTTAACAAAATACCCTTACTATCCATCTTCTTCTCTATAAAACTAGTACTTAATCCATTATAAGATAAAACAATAATATTACTATAACTCTCTTCTCTTAGTATTTTATCAATTCTATTTAAACTAGAACAACTACACTCTACTCCAAAACACTTTAAAATAGAACTAGCAAAATTATTTAAACTCTTTTCATAGTCTGGAAACAAAGCTTTCAAAAATAACACTCCCTTTAACCAAAGTATAACATAAAAAGAATAGAAATATTAATTGAACTTAAAAATATTTAATATTATTCTTAAACTTCAATTATACTTCTATCCTTCTGTTATATCACTAATTAATTTTTTCTTTAATAAATCTTCATCACTATTCTTATCAAGTAAGTACTCTTTAGAATCTTTCTTAGCCTGTAATAATATCTTATAATCTTCTCTTATATTAGCAATCTTAAAAGTCATATCTCCTGATTGTTTAGTTCCAAATAAATCTCCATGACCTCTTAATTTAAAGTCTTCCTCACTAATAACAAACCCATCATCTACAGTTTCCATTATTTTTAATCTTTCAGTATCACTATCACTAATTAATATACACTGTGACTTAGAAGTACCTCTACCAACTCTACCTCTTAATTGATGTAACGTTGAAAGCCCAAATCGATCTGCATCAAAAATAACCATTGTCGTAGCATTAGAAACATCTACCCCAACTTCTATAACTGTTGTTGATATAAGTATTTGTATTTTATTTTCTTTGAATTGTTCCATTATTGCTTCTTTTGCTAAAGCTGCCATCTTACCATGTACTATATCTATTTTATATTTATCTCCAAAAGCCAACTTCATCTGATCTTTTAAATTACATACAGTAGCAAGATCACTAGAATTATCTGTATCTTCTATCAACGGAGCAATAACATATACTTGATGTCCTTCTTTTAACTCTTTATACATCATTCCAAGTACATCTTTAATCTCATTATTTTTCTTTACATAAGTATCTATTTTTTGTCTACCTTTAGGTCTTGTCTTTATCGTAGAAACATCCATATCTCCAAATATTGTTAAAGCATAAGTTCTAGGTATAGGAGTAGCACTCATATATAAAACATCTGGTTTAATTCCTTTATTTTGTAAATTAGCTCTTTGATGTACTCCAAAACGATGCTGTTCATCTGTAATTACTAAACCTAAATTATTATACTCAACCTCATCTTGTATTAAAGCATGAGTACCAACAACCATTGAAATACTTCCATCTTTTAATCCTTCATATATTCTAACTTTATCCTTCTTAGGAGTAGAGCCAGTAAGTAACTCTACATTAATATTACTATCTCCTAAAAAATTCTTTAAGTTATTATAATGTTGTGTTGCTAAAATTTCTGTAGGTGCCATTAAAGCACTTTGATATCCTGATAAATCATTCGCAAGCATTGCAATAAAAGAAACAATCGTCTTTCCAGAACCAACATCCCCCTGTAACAATCTATTCATTCGACTACTAGATTCTAAATCCCCAAGAATCTCATCAACAGCTTTCAACTGATCATCAGTTAACTTAAATGGTAAACCATCAATAAACTTATCAATCTTCTCTCGATCAATACTTCTAGAAAGACCATTATTTTTTTTCTTATTTTGTAATTTCAAATAATTAATCTTAAACATAAAAGCAAATAACTCTTCATATTTAAGCCTAATCTTTACCTCTTTTAACTTTTCTATTGTTGATGGATTATGAATAATATTTAATGATGTCTTCTTATTTAAAAAGTTATATCTTTCTAAATAAACACTAGGTATATAATCAAATATTTCTTTTCCAAACATCAACAAAGCCATATTTATATATGTTGACATATTCTTATTTGTAAGACCAGCAGTACAATGATATACTGGCTCTATTTTTACTTTATTCATTAAAGTTTCTAACTTTATATCAGAAGCTGTTATAACATTCTTAGTCTTATCAAGTTTTCCAATAACTGTAACCCCAGTTCCAACTGTAAGTTGTGACTTTAAAAAGGCTCTATTAAAAATTGAAACTCCTACCACTCCAGAAGCTGTTACTAATCTAAAATTCATTTTATTAAGTCCTGCTTTAAAATGCATTAATATAGGAACACTTTCAATTTTTCCATCTATTATAATTTTCCCCCCGTCTTCTATTTCTGCCAAATTACATCTTTCAAGTATTTCATAACGGAAAGGATAATGTGTTACCAAATCTTCTACACTATTAATATTAATTTTATTTAATAAAGAAAGAGATTTAGGTCCAATACCTTTTACATCTTTTAATTGCATCTAGTATCACTTCCTTCTTGGCATATTATAACATAACAAGATTTTTTTTTAAAGAAATAAAAGTAAAGTTTACACTCTTTTACTTGCATATAACATAAAAATAAATATACAAAAAATTTTCCTTCAACCAACAGAAAAATCATTAACAAAATAATTTTCACATTATATAATTTATAAAGTTTTCTTGTGTTAAATTATAAATATTATTATTAAAGTTAAAAGTGCAAAACTTTTTTAATTTTTTTTGCCTTTTTTGTTGACAAATATCAAACTTTCGATTAGTATAAGAACTACCAATTCGGAATTAGGCGAATTGGTCGCTAGTATCACACTAGCCAACCCCTTTTTATTCTTTTTGGAAGCTGCCCTCAGGGGGTGCAGCTTCTTATATAGAAATTAAAAAAGATGTTTGCCGACATCTTTTTTTATTATATATCTACTACCAACAAAAAAGAGCTATATGAATTTCTCTCATATAGTTCTCATTTTTTATACAATTCAAATTACTACTCTTCTCTATTTGCTAAACTCTCATAATATTTATATCTCTTAATAGCATTCTCTTTATTTTTATCTAGTAATTCTTTAGCATTCCTATTTAGTTTCTTTAAAGAACGATATCTATCCTCACCAAGTATAAATTCTTCATACTTAGAAAAATCAGCTTTACTATCCAGCCTAAACTCTAAACTAGCTGGATTGTAATGGAATAATGGGAAGTATCCAACCTCTGTTGCACTCTTTTCTTCATTAATGCTATTCTTCATTCCCTTAATTATTCCCTGAGCGATACAAGGTGCATAAGCAACAATGATAGAAGGACCATTATATGCTTCAGCTTCTTTTAATACTTTAATTGCCTGATTTGGATTAGCCCCCAAAGAAATAGTACCAACATATACATGTTCATAAGTAAGAGCAATCTTTGTTAAATCTTTCTTAGCCGTCTGTTTACCAGCAGCAGCAAACTTAGCAACTGCTCCAGTTCTAGTAGACTTAGAAGACTGACCTCCCGTATTAGAATAAACCTCAGTATCAAGAACTAAAATATTAACATTCTCCTTATTAGCTAAAACATGATCTATTCCATTATAACCAATATCATATGCCCATCCATCTCCACCAACTAACCAAATAGACTTAGGAGAAACAAAGCTCTTTAACTTAACCAATCCTTCAATCTTAGTTTCATCAATAACCTCTAATAAAGCCTTAGCTGTATCATCATTAATATCATCAGCATAGCCTTTATAAATGTCAATTTCACTCTTCTTAACATCTTTAATATTATTCTTAATCAAACTAACAATTCTATTCTTAATAGCAGAATCAGCAACCTTCATACCAAAACCAAATTCCGCATTATCTTCAAATAATGAATTAGCCCAAGGTATTGAATAAGGCATAGATGGAGTTGAAGCACCATATATAGAAGAACATCCTGTCGCATTCGCAATAACCAACTTCTCCCCAAATAATTGTGTCAATAACTTCAAATATGGAGTCTCACCACAACCAGCACATGCTCCAGGAAACTCTAACTTAGGCCTCTTAAACTGACTACCCTTAACTGTATTAGTAGGCATAACATCCTTTTTCTCACTAACTTCATTAAATAAATACTTATACTCTTCATCCTTCTTATCAGCAAGTAAAGCATCTTTCATCTTCATAACGATAGCCTTAGCACCCTTCTTACCAGGACAAATTTCACTACATAAAGAACAACCAGTACAATCAGGTAAACTAACTCCAACTGTAAACATATAATCTTTATCTTTAATATTAGCAGGTATCAAATTACGACTAACAGACTCAGGTGCATCTATTTGTTCTTTTTCATTTAATAAGAATGGTCTAATAACAGCATGTGGACAAACTAGTGAACACAAGTTGCAAGAAATACAATTCTCTGCATTATAACAAGGTGCCATATCTGAAGAATCTCTCTTATCATACTTAGAAGTACCAGCTTCAAAAGTACCATCAGGTATCTTTATAAAACTACTAACCGGAAGATTATCTCCTTCCATACTATCAATCATTTCAAAGAAACTCTTCTTTTTCGCAAACTCTTCAACATAATCAACATTCGGTATTTTAACCGGAACAAGTCCATCAAAACTAGCATCAATTGCCTTAATATTTTTAGTAACTAAGTCACCACCTTTATTAGAAAATTTAACCGCTAAATTTTCTTTAATCTTACCCAAAGCAAAATTAAAATCAACAATCTTACCTAACTTAAATATTAATGCTTCCATAATTGCACTAATCTTACCAGCAATACCAGCATCTTCAGCCTTCTTAGTTGCATTAATAATAAACATCTTAACACTTCTATCACGTAAAATCTTCTTATCATGAGCACTCATAGAAGCTAAAACTTCATCTGGACTCTTAGTCGTATTTAAAACAAATACACCCTTATTCTTAATCTTCTCAAGCATCTTCATACGTTTCAAATAAGAATCCTTAGTACAAACAATTAACGATGCCTTTTCAACATAATAAGTAGACTTAATTGGTTTCTTACCAAATCTTAAGTTAGATATAGTTACTCCACCAGACTTCTTAGAATCATATTGGAAATAACCTTGTACATAAGCATTAGTATAAGTACCGGTAATCTTCATAATATCCTTAGAAGCACTAACCATACCATCACTACCAAAACCATATATCAAAAATTCAATATTATTACTTGGTATTCTAAAATTCTTATCATACTTAACTGATAACTTAGTAACATCATCATTAATACCCAATGTAAAATTATTATGAACCTCTCTCGTATCTAAAAAGTCATATAAACCCTTAATCATAGCCGGTGTAGTATTTTTACTAGATAAACCATATCTGCCACCAACAACCAATACTTTAGCATCTATTTCTTTTATTGTTTTAACAACATCCAAGTATAAAGGTTCCCCAGTAGAACCAGGTTCCTTAGTTCTATCAAGTACAGCAATCTTCTTAACCGATTTTGGTAAAGCCCTCAAAAAATACTTAGTACTAAAAGGTCTATATAAATGTACCTCTAATAATCCAACATTTTCATTTTTCTCTTCTATTAAATAATCAATAGTTTCTTTTATCGTCTCACAAACAGAGCCCATCGCAACTATAACCTTAGTAGCAGTCTTACTACCATAATAATTAAATGGCTGATAATTTCCTCCAGTGATCTTATTAACCTCTTCCATATATTTACATACTATATCTGGAATTTTATTATAGTATTCATTTCTAACTTCCGTTGCTTGGAAATAAATATCCTCGTTTTGTGCTGTACCTTTTATAAATGGTTTATCAGGATTTAAAGCCCTATCTCTAAACTCATTAAGAGCTTTCTCATCAATCAATCTTTTTAATTTATCTGTATCTATTACATCAATCTTTTGTAACTCATGACTAGTTCTAAATCCATCAAAAAAGTTCAAAAAAGGTACTCTTCCCTTTATAGCTGCTAAATGAGCAACACCAGTTAAATCCATAACTTGTTGTACTGAAGACGAAGCAAGCATTGCAAAACCAGTTGCTCTAGTTGCATAAATATCTTGATGATCTCCAAATATTGATAAAGCATGAGTTGCAAGAGATCTAGCTGCTACATTTATAACACAAGGTAACATTTCTCCAGCGATTTTATACATATTAGGAATCATTAATAATAATCCTTGACTAGCTGTATAAGTAGTTGTTAAACATCCAGCCTCCAAAGAACCATGAACCATTCCCGCTGCTCCTGCTTCAGACTCCATTTCTACTACTTTTACTGGTGTACCAAAATAATTAAGTTTACCTTCACTACTCCATTTATCAGTAATCTCAGCCATTGGAGAAGCCGGTGTAATTGGATATATTCCAGCTACCTCTGTAAAGTTATAAGAAACATAACTACAAGCCTCATTACCATCCATAATTTTCTTCATATTATCAGATCCTCCTACTAAAATATATTATATAACAAACAAAGAAAAAAAGTCTACCTCCAGGCAAACTTTAAGAGATAAAACAACATTCTTACTCAAAGCAAAACTATTTTAAAAAAGTACTTTTAAGATACATACCTAACATACGTATTCAAATCAGTCCAACTATTTATTGTTATTCTAGGTATTCTAAATTTATCAATTCCTCTAGTAACTCTTCTACCACCACCAATAAATGCCATCTCAAAACCAGCTTCTTTTAAAACCGATATTGCATAATCATTATATTCATAAAATGGAAAACAAAATGCCTTAGTTCCGCTAAGCTTCTCTCTGCTTTTTCTTAAATCCTCTAACAAAACATTCTTATCTGAACACTTCAACGGACTACCTTGCCCACCAGGACAACGTCCAGGCCAATGTAAATCATGAGTATGACTAGCAATCTCTAAATAAGGAGATTCAAACTGTTCCAAATCATACCAACTAGAAACTAAAAATAATGTTGCATTAATCTTATACTCATTAAGTATAGGTACAAAATTCCAAGCTCTAGCACCATCATCAATAGTAATTAAAATAGACTTCTCAGGCAATCTAATTTTACCATCAATAAACTTTCCCAACTCCGTAGTATTCAAAGTAAAGTAATTATTCTCTTTCAAGTAATTAAATTGTTCCCTAATCTGACTCTCACTATGACAAATAGATTCACCACAACTAGTATCACCATCTAAATAGATAAAATGATACACAGTAACAGGAACACTACTAGTCTCATTCAAAGTAGTATTAACAACATCATGTGTACTAAGAATATCTTCATTTTTAACTAAAAATTCCTCATCATTAAACTCAACAACATATCCATTATCATCTTTTTCAATAACAGCTAAATCCAAACTATAAAAGACTTCATAAATAGCTTCCCCATTTTGATATAAAGTACTCTTCTCTTTAGTAACAATATTAAAATTAAATGGCAAATAATTCTTATAACGCATATCTTTACTACTCAAACTATCTATCTTTATAACATCCTGATATCTAACGTAATAACCTAATTCCTTAATAAGAAAGTATTTCGTATTTTTATCTATATTAACATCTTCTAAAGTAAACTCCTTCTCTTTATCAAGTTTAATTACTTTTGCATATTTACCATTATCAAGATTATATAAAAAGCTCCCCTCTTTAACTTTTACATACTTACTATAACTATCAGTAATCTTCTTTACTAATACTTTCTCATTTTCCCTATTTTGTTTTTTTCTATCTTCTATATTTTTATTATGCAAAAAAATACCTGTTCCAATTATAGAAAAAGCCACAATCAAAACAAGTACAACAATAATTACATTTGTTAATTTACGTTTATTATTCATGAGACACCTCATTATTTTTTAATAATCAAACTATATTCACCATTACCCAAATCAATACTATTTGCTAAAGTATTATAAATAACTCCACTATCAAATAATTCATCCACCTGATTCCAACACTTACTAACTGTAAATGTATCATCAAATAACCTCATCACTAAATTTACACACGTTGGTATAAGAAACAGCATTATAATAGCAATAGCCCAGTTTCTAATTACGTTCTTTAATTTCTTCTCATCTGGTATAATCATCAATTTTGTAAAGTTAATAATTAACGCAATTATACCAACAATCGGTCCAATCATTTGTATTAAGTTTAGTGCTCTTTTAAATACACTAAGTAAGGTTGCGACTGCATAACTGCCACATACAGCAGTCAAGTCTAAAATTAACATAAAACCACACCCATCATTATTTATTTAACAATCCAGAAAGTTGGCATATCTCTTAATCCATTTACACCACCAGCAACTGGAGTATTAACTATTTTTTGGTTTATAACAAGTTCTGAAGAAGAACCACCATCCAAATTAGCAGCATTATAAGCCCCATAATTTTCCATTATTTCAGTAAGGTCTACTAAATCAGCACCTATACTTGATGGAATTCTTCCATTAATAACAAGCATTAAAACTATACCATCTTTTCTTTGTCCAATAGCAGTTCTAGGAGCAATACCCCAACCACCATTTCCTTTTATAAATGAACTCTTTCCATTTACTATTAAATAAGGTCCAAACTCAACAGCATCACGACATCCTTTAGCCAAAGCCTCTTCTTTTGTCATTTTACCTAATATTAATTTATTTTCTTTAGTAAAGCAAATAAATCCTCCACCAACTCTAGCATCCTCATAATCACTAACCACTTTTCCATTAGAGATAACAGTGCCATGTGGTAAAGCTCCATTAGAATTCCAATCCGGATCATAAAATCCTCCAACATTCATAGCTATAATAGCATTTTCTCTTTTTGCAACTGTCGTAATAGATTCTCCATACTTTCCTAAATATTTAGTAGTTGCAACAGATATTCTAGAAGGATCATATACAGCAACTAAATATCCTTGATAAGAAGTTCCAGACACCGGAATAACTTTATATAAATCATTACCAGGATCCTTAGTCAAAACTGCCTTTTCATATTCATTTTTATAAATAGTTTTAGCAGAATATTTTCTTATCTTAATAGAATTAGAATCACTAACCTCATCAATTTCAACAATTTGGTTATTAGCAAGTACTTTTTGAATAGTCTCATCACTATATAACCAAGTTGCTAAATATTGATGATTCATAGTAGTCATAGCCGATGTTATCCAAAAGTTTCTAAATCCATCCCAAGGACCATAAAACAAAAATAAAAGTACAGAAAAACCAGCCACAAAAAGACTAGAAAAAATAACAATAAGTTTTTTCTTTAAAGACCATTTCTTTTTCATAACTACTCTTCCTTACCTTCATATTTTTTATCATTATTATAATCAATAAACTTCTTAGTTGTTTCATAATGCTTTAAACTAACATTAGTATTTAATCCCTTTTGATACTCATTATATTCATCAATATTTTTATTATAAGATTTAACATCTGATACAAATGCATTAACTATTTGTTCATAAACACTAGCATAACTCTCACACTTAGTACGAGCTCTTGAATCTGTAAAATATATATTACCACATAATTTGCTTAATTTATCAGTAACTTTATTAACTTCATCAACTATATCTTCATATTTTTTAAATGATACCTGTATTGCAGAATTCATTTCCCCAATATTAGTTATATAAACATTATCCAATGTATTAGAATATAAGTCATTTCTAATATCATTAAATTTATCTACTGAATCACTGAATTCACTATATACATTAATAACATCTTGTACTCGTTCAACTGTAGCTTTCTGATCTTTCTTTATACTTAAAATAAATAAAGCAATACCTGCAATAAATAATAATAAAACTCCTACAACAATCGCTACAATTTTCAATGTCTTCTTTTTCACAAAAATCACCTACTTATAAAATATAACAAATTTTTTATAAATTGTATATATTTAATTCAAATGATATTTCTACTTTACAGTACATCTTTCTCTGTTTCTTTTACTATATATATAGGTCTATTCTTAACTTCCAAATATGTCTTAGATAAATACATTCCTATAACACCTAAGAAAAACAATTGTACACCTGATACAAAAATAACTATACACGCAAGTGAAGGCCATCCAGATACTGGATCTCCAAATGCAAGTGTTTTAATTATAATTACTAGTATTGCAATAAATGCTATAAAACAAAATATAACTCCAATTATTGCTGATATTACCAAAGGAGCAGTTGAAAATGATACAATTCCTTCTAATGCATACTTAAATAACTTCCAAAAGTTAAATTTACTATTTCCAGCAACTCTATCACCAGTTTTAAACTCTAACCATTTAGTATTAAAACCAACGAAACTAAATATACCCTTAGTATATCTGTTATATTCTTTCATTTCAAGTATTGCATCAACCATCTGTCTACGCATCAATCTAAAATCTCTAACACCAGGAACTTGTCTATTATCAGATATTTTAGAAATTAACTTATACCAAATATTTGTACAAATTCTTCTAAAGAATGAATAATCTTTATGATCTACTGTATATAAACCAACACAATCATACTCTTTATCTTTACTTAAAATATCATACATTTCTTTTACTTTACTAGGAGGATCCTGCATATCAGCATCCATTATTGCTACATAGTCTCCATTAGCATTTTCAAGACCCGCCCACATACCAGCTTCTTTACCAAAGTTTCTTGAAAAAGAAATATATCTAACTCTCTTATCTTTCTTAGCCATTTCTCTTAAAATATTAAGAGTTTTATCACGACTACCATCATTAATAAATAAAAACTCGAAGTCAACAACTTTCATCTCTTTAGATATTTTATCTATCTCTTTATAAAATATTGGTAACGACTCTTCCTCATTATAGCAAGGTACAATAATTGAAATTTTTTCTTTTGACATAACCAAATCTCCTACTTTTCTTTTTTAAATACAAACAATTTACTAAATACATAATTAGCAATAATTACAATAATATTAACGACTACTTTAGAAAGTATCTTCTTTACTTTAAAAACATCAAGTAATAAATACATACCACCCATGTCTATTCCTAGTGAAACAACTCTAGCAAAGAAAAATGAAAACATTTCTTTAAATAAAATCTTTGGACTAAAACTTCTAGAACCAAATACAAATACTTTATTAGTAATAAATGCAAATAATACAGATAAAACCCAAGCTATAAAGTTAGCAAAATAAACTTCTACTCCAGCTTTATCTAACAAACTAAAACTAACTATATTAATTAATGTTGTTAAAACTCCAAAGAAACCATACCATAAAATTTCTTTTGTTTTATTATACCAAGATACATGATTACTCTCTTCTATATAATCATCAATCATCTTTACCATATTAGGAGTATTACTAACAAACTTCTTAGGTTTAAATGTCTTACTTTTAACAATCAATTTACCAAGTTTACTAAAATCTCTAAGTTCTAAAATATATCCATCTTTAGCAAACTCTTTTACTATTTGTATTTGATGATCATTAGTATGTTCCTTATATTTTTTTAATCTAGCAGCTGCTATTACTTTCTTATTTTTCTTTATAGCAGTTAATATTGATCCAGCCCCACCATGAGTAATTATTAAATCTGCACGTGCCACTAACTTATCAAACTCATCGCTAGGTATTAAATCAAATATTTCCATATTATCAGATTCATACTTAGTACATCCTGCTTGAACAATAACTTTTTCTTTTATATTACCATTTTTAATCTCTTCATCTATTTGTTTAAGTAATCTTGGAAAACCTTTATCTTGAGTTCCTAATGTAACTAATATCATTAGAAAATCCACCCCCCAACATCACTATCTGGATAAAGCTTCTTCATACTATCCCATTGTACTATAAACTTATCTGCTATTGGATAAAGTAATTTCCCAGTAATTGTCTTTGTACTAATATTAGCAAAACTTTCTATATAAATTATCTTACTACCTAAAATTTTACCTATACAACACATTGGTCCTGCCGTATGAGCACCTGTTGTAATTATATAATCTGGATGCACTTTTAAATAAATATACAAACTCTTAAAACAATTAGCAAGTAACTTAAATGGATACGTAAGCATATGATCCTTAGTACCAAAAATCAAAAAACTAACTTTATTTTTATATTTATCTTTTAAATGTAAATTAGACTTAGTCTTCTCAGTAACTATATAATAATCATACTTCTTAAATAATTCTTTTAACTGCATCATCTCATTCAGATGACCCCCAGTAGAAGATATAAACATAACATTCTTTTTCATATACTATCACTTCTTTTCAATTAAATTATACCATTGTTCACCAACAATTTCACTAGTATATATTCTTATACTCTTTCTACCAGCCATCCCAATTTTCTTTCTTACATCTTTATCATTCATTAAATCTTCAATCTTCTTAATCATCGCTGCATAACTTCTATTCTTAATTAAGTAACCATTCATTCCACTATTAATAAGATCTCTTGCTCCCTCTGCAGAATCAAATGCAATACAAGGAAGTCCATGAGACATAGCTTCTAAAAGAACTATTCCAAATGACTCTGTAAAAGAAGTCATTACATAAATAGAAGACTCATGTAACATCTTATCAATATAATCTTTATTTTGAAAACCATGTAAAGTAACCCTATCTTCCAAATTATGATTAGTAATAAACTTTTCTAATCTATCTTTTTCAACACCATCACCAATAATATCTAAATGCCATTTACTATATTTATTTACTATAACAGAAAATACTTTTAATAAATCAATATACCCCTTTTCAGGAGAAAGTCTACCTACAGAAATAATTCTTTTCTCTTCAAGTGTTGAAACATGTCTAGGTATTTTATCAATAATATTAGGAATAAATACACATTTACAATTAGAATTACTTAAATGTTCACTATAAAACTCTCTTAAAGGTTCAGAAACTAATACAAAATAATCTAAGTAATAAGCTGACCTAATAACATTTCTAGCATAACGATAATCATCATGATAATGATTATGTTCCCAACCAATTTTTAAAACTCCACTATTTGCATAATCACCTAACCAAGTATTAAATATATCACGAGTCGAAATAATAACTTTAGATTTACTGTTCTTAATATAATCAATCATCGTCTTTCTTCTCATTCTAAGTATCTTAATACTCTTAATACCCTCTTTAAAAGCTGTAATAAACTTTTTCTTTTTCAAAGCACTCTTAAATTCAGCTTTATTAGGCTTATCTTCTTCCATTAAATAAATAACTTTAACACGTTCATCAAGATCAAAGACTGGCTTATCATATAGTTTATAAGTACAAGCAATTTCAACTTTATATTTATCACATAACAAGTTTGCTAAAGCAACAATTGACTTTTCAATTCCACCATATCCAAGATGTAAAGCTAATATTGAAATTTTCTTCATATAACCACCTAAAACCATTATATCACGTATATTATTACCAAGTAAATTAATGTCAGAGAAAAAATAGGAATAAAAGAAAAAATTGTATAAGAAAACACATCGAAATAACATTTATCGATGTGCTTACATACTTCTAATTTATTATTGTACTTGTTGTGTTACTGGTTGCATAACTGGAACTTCTTGTTGAGGAGCAGTAACAACTGGTTGAGATGCTTGAGTTTCCATTATTGGAATTGATTGAGTATTTTCTAATGGATTAGCACCTCCATATATTTGATGAGTTGGATTCTGTTGAAAATTTAAATCTTGAACAACTGGACTAGCTCCACCATAGATTACTGGTTGTGGTGCAGTCTGAACTGTAGGAGTAACTAATTGTTCAACTACAGGTGCAGCTTCAACTACTGGAGTTGCTTGTTCAATTACTGGTACAGCAGGTTCAACTACTGGCATAGCTGGTTCAATTACTGGAGCAACAGGCTCAACTACTGGAGCAGCAGGTTCAACCACTGGTGTAGCAGGTTCAACTACTGGAGCAGCAGGTTCAACTACTGGAGCAGCAGGTTCAACTACTGGAGCAACAGGCTCAACTACTGGAGCAACAGGCTCAACTACTGGAGCAGCGGGTTCAACTACTGGAGCAGCGGGTTCAACTACTGGAGCAGCGGGTTCAACTACTGGAGCAACTGGCTCAACTACTGGAGCAGCAGGCTCAACTACTGGAGCAACTGGCTCAACTACTGGAGCAGCAGGCTCAACTACTGGAGCAACTGGCTCAACTACTGGAGTAACAGGTTCAATTACAGGTGTAGCTTCAACTACTGGAGTTGGAGCACTAACTGGTACAGGTTCTGCATTAACTACTGGAGCAGTTGTTTCAACCACTGGTTGTGGTGCAGCAACAGGAGTAGTATTCTCAACTACTGGTGCTACATTACTAACCTCACCCGTAGCAGGTGATGCTGGAGTAGCAGCAGGTGCCGGTGCAGCAGCAACATTCTCTTCTTTTAAAGGATTCTTTTCTTTTTTTCCTTTTGCTGAAGAAACAATAAATACTATTAAAGCAACAATTAAAAGTAAAACTCCACAGGAAATTAACATTCCAGGAACTGAAGTAAACCAATTTAAATCAAAATTATTCATAAGTATCTAACTCCCTTTATTCTAATCTATAAATATAATAACAAAAAAAATTTGCAAATGCAAACTTTTTATTATCTATACACTATCTTTACATTGTAAATTCTGTCCAGTAAGAATTTCTAGGCAAATCAAGTGTAAACGTCATTTTCTCTTTACTAATTGGATGTGTAAAGGTAAGTTCATAAGCAAATAACGCTAACTGTGTTTTGTCAAGCTTACCATATCTCTGATCACCACATAAAGCATGACCCCTACTAGCAAACTGTACTCTAATCTGATGATGTCTTCCAGTAACTAACTGAATTTTAACTAAACTATGATTAGTACTCTTATTTTCACTAACAACTTCATAATCTAAAATTGCCTCTTTACCATCTCTTGACACAACAGTATTACCATCACTTAACTTCTTAAGTTTATCAATAAATCTTCCCTTTTTCTTATCAAAACATCCATTAACAACAGCCATATATTTCTTACTAAAGCCATGTTCTAACTGTTCCTTATTAAGTCTACTAGCAGCTTTAGAACTTCTCGCAAAAACCATAACTCCACCAACAGGTCTATCAAGTCTATGAACAAGTCCTATATAAACATTACCAGGCTTATTATATTTAACCTTTACATATTCTTTAACCATTGTAAGTAAGTCTTTATCCCCAGTCGCATCACCTTGACTAAGTACATTAACAGGTTTCTCAACTACTATAACATGATTATCTTCATATAAAACATTAAGCTTACTCATTACTTTCCCATCTTCCATAAATACCACAAGGTAAAACTAACTCACTATTTTTAATAGGTAGTCCAACTTCTCCACAACTAACCCTACCAGTAAATTTATTATTAACATTTAAATTCAAAATATTAGACAAAACCATAGAAGAAAGACCAGTAGTATAAGAATTAATTAAAAAGAATAATGGTTCATCACTAAGGACTTCACTACATATCTTAACTAAATAATTTAAATTCTTCTCAATATCCCAAACTTCTCCATTTGCACCACGTCCATAACTAGGAGGATCCATTATAATAGCGTCATAATGATTTCCTCTTCTAATTTCTCTTTGCACAAACTTTACAACATCATCTACTATATATCTAATCTCAGCATTTTCAAGTCCTGAAGATTTTACATTTTCTTTACACCAATCAACCATTCCTCTAGAAGAGTCAACATGCGTAACACTAGCACCAGCAGAAAGACAAGCAACAGTTGCTCCACCTGTATAAGCAAACAAATTAAGTACCTTTATTTTTCTACCAGACTTTTTAATCTTCTCCCTCATAAAATCCCAATTAACTGCTTGTTCAGGAAATAAACCAGTATGCTTAAATCCCATCTGTTTTATATTAAAAGTCAAATCATCATACTTAATCTTCCAACTACTTGGAGTATTCTTTAAATTATCCCAATGACCTCCACCTTTATTACTTCTATAATAAACAGCATAAATATCACTATGATACTTTTCAAGTAAATCACCATTATCCCAAACAATCTGTGGATCTGGTCTAAGTAAATAAACATTACCCCATCTTTCTAACTTTTCTCCACGAGAAGCATCTATTAATTCATAATCTTTCCATCTATCTGCTAATAACATAAACATCACCCTCTATATAACATTAAATACCTTACCATAAGAACTAATTAGCAATTGTCCATTAAAGCCAAATACATAATCCATATACTTAATTAACTCAACATCTTCTTCCATTACATATTCGCACTTAACATCAGCATACTTACCACACTCATCACTATTAGCCTTCTTCATTCTATATATTGAATCCTCAGACCAAATATAAGTACCAGCATTTGCTCCAACATAATTAAAATCAATTATCTTACCATATCTACCCTTACTATAAACTATCTCACTACTTGCTAAAATATAAGGCATTTCTGAACTAGCTCTAGTAACTATAATTTTATAAATATTACCATCATTTTTTAATACATAATATATACCAGAATTACCATCTACAGTAACTATCTTAACTACATTCTCATCACTAAATAAAACACTATAAACACCATAAGCATTATCATTAACCGTAACTTGTGAATAAGCATCAGTATTACCATTAGCATTTAAATAATAAAAGTTACCATCATCAGCTTTAATAATACTATCATCCATTATTGCAACTACCTTCTTAGTAAACTTATCTGTTGCCATACAATTCTGTTCATTAGAAAACTTCTGTCCCAATGAAATCTCATATACTTTTCCATCAGCAGTAATAGCCTTAGTAGAACTAACATATTTTAACTTAGTATAAGCTTTCTCATTCTTCTTACCCGATAATAATAAATTACATGTAAATTCACTCTCAGACAAATTAAAACCCGCATGTCTTATACCTCTAGTAACATTCCCCATACATCCAGTACAAAAAAAAGAAACTATAAGAAAACTTACAACCAACACAATTTTATTCTTCATAATATCCCTACCTTATAGTAAGAATATACCATAATTTATAGTTTTTGAAAAGAATTATAAAACACTAAATTTTTCAAGTTCCTCATATATATAAATTAATTTTTCACTACTCTTCTTATCATAACTAACAAATACATCTTTATAATTTTTATTTTTAACTTTACTTCCCTTACTCTTTTCACATAACTTATCTATTTTTTTACAAACTATCTCTATACTTTCACTATCTGTAATAAACTTCTTAGATAAAATTTGCATAATCCCAAGTTTTCTAGGTAATCCATTAATCTTAAACATAGTATTATCAATCTTTCTTAATACACTAGGTCTTTCATAATTATTAAGAATCATAATTGAATAAACAATAAGTTTATTTTTATCATCTTTTAATTTTACATCTTCTCCATACATAATCTTACATCTAGCAAAACTAATCGCAATCTTTTCTTTAGAAATCTTTCTCTCCTCAGTAACGACAGCTCTCTTATTAACAGTACAATTCTTATAAAAGTTATAAATATAGAAAATCATAAACATCCAAACTATTATCTTTAAATCTTCTCCTGCCAAGAAAATATCATTAACTTTGATAATAAGTTCCTGATCTAAATAAAACATTAAAAATATTTCTATAATTGCCCACTTAACATTATTATCTTCTTTATTAAAATAATCTCCTTCTAAAAAATATATATTATAGAAAAGTTCTATTATAAACTTAAATACTAATACTAAAAATATATTTTCATTAAATTTACTAAAACCAAGTCTACCTGAAATACCCGCAAGTACTAATACAAAAAAGATTGAAAATACTAAACTCTGTATCCTTGTAAACTTATATTTTTTATTAAGATAACCACTAAGTAAAAATACCAAAAATCCAAATACTAAATAAAATAACCAAATAAATATATTCAAACCCAATCACCTCTAAATACCGTATATTATAATGTAAATAAAAGAAATTGTAAAACACTAATTACAATTTCTCTCTTCTTTTCCTCTTAATTCAATTTCTTTCAAATGTTTCTTTACTAACAATACTACTTCCATTGAAGACTTAATCTTATGAAGTACAATTAATGCATCCTGTAACTTAGTCTTTAAACTAGCTTCTTCTTCATATTTTAAAGCTTCACTCCTATAATCAAAGTCTTTAATTGGATTTATCTCAATAAAGGTTTTTATATACTCCTCTATATCTTTTAATACATATACTTTTAAATCATACTCATCAAGTGAAACCACTCCATAATATCCAAGTATTAATAATTTATATTGATCTTTTAAACTCATAACATCACCACTAATATAATATCACAATTTTCCTATTTAACAATCCATCTCTTTATGATAAAATTAAGTTAATAAAGTAAAAAGTATAATACAACAAAACAATATGAAAGTTGGTAATAGTATGAAAAATGAAAATAATACAAAAAAAGATTTACGTTTTATCATTATATTTGTAGTTATAATTTGCCTATCGTTTACTTATTTATTTCAAACTTCTCTAGCTAAATACCGAAAACAAATAAGTGGAAATGTTAATCTAGAAATAGCAAAATGGAATATTAAAATTAATGATGAAGCTATTGAAAATAAAAAAGTTCTAACTAATGACATAGTACCAATCTTTGAAGGTAATGAATACACTAAAGACTCAGTCTTAGCTCCAGGTTCTAAAGGGCATTGTGATATTATAATTGATTCTACCAATGTAGATGTTGATTTTACATATGAAATAAGTTTAGTGGTCGACGAAAATAACGCTGTAAGTGATTTAAAAACAACGGGTTACATTATAAATCCATCTGATACCAATCAAACTATTATCGATTATACAAATCAAACTGCTATAACTGGTACAATAATTCACAATACTCCAAGTACTATCATAAGATTATATTTTGAATGGTATGATGAGGCTGACAATGAAATGGATAATCAAAAAGATACAGAAGTAGCAATAGATGAAAATAGTAAAATAATAATATCAGCTAGTGCTAGATTCTCACAAAAGAAAGCCTAAAAAAATAGTGATTGTAACATCACTATTTTTTATGCTAATCTACCAATTTCTAAATGTTATACTAGACTCATTATCAGTCTTTCTTGAAGCCGTTTCACTTTCTCGCATAATTTCTTCCATTTCCGGATCAGATTTACGAGTATAAGCAGTATTAGCAACATCTTCAACAGCATCTTGTTTCATCATATTGTTTATAGAATCAGAATCGATATAATTTTTACGTGAAATTTTTCTAAATTCACCAAACTTATTCTTTATACCATCTAGCATAGCATTATAATCTTCAAATGAATCAGAATGCATTTCTTCAGCTATAAGTTGTTCTGTCCTAGCTGGTTTCTCCAAACCTTTAATTTCTGCATTTCTACAAGCTCTAGAATAAGCTCTATCCTCAGGTGACATAAACATTTCATCAAATAAACCATTAACAACAATATTTAATTCTCTTCTAGCATCATCACCATAAACACCATTCTCCGTCAAACCTATCATAGGATGTATCTCTCTTAATTCCGCTTCACCAAGTTTGCCAAGAGAAAATGGCAAATCAAAAGACAAATTTCCTTCTTTGTCAACAGGAACAAGTGCAGGTTTAACATTATCATAATATTCTCTTAAAGTCTCTTGTCCAGCCCTACTATTTAAAACTTCTTTATCCATAAAATCCTCCTTATTTTTCTATCTAAGTACAGAATACCATGAAAAAAGAAAAAAAGAAAGTAATTAGTCTAAACTATACGTAAACTAATTACTCTCCTATCTGTGTAACTGTTAATAAAATATGAAATTTAAAACATACTTCTTCATTATCTGTTTTATAAGCTTTACAAGTACTACCCCAAAAACTATCAGCATCATCTTTTTCTAAATATAAATTAGTCTTATCAGTATTAAACTCATTCTCACTAATAGACTCCTCTACATAGTTACCATTAAGTAATGAATAATAACTAACTGATGGATCATACTTATATTGTTTAGTAAGCTTATAATAATCTTTTGCTAAAACATCACCCTTCTCAAATGGCCATTCGATATTAATTGTAAAGTTTAAATGATCATCTTTCTCTAGAGTGGTTTTATCATAATCAAATGTAACAATAAAAGGATAGGTATCTTTCAAGTAATTAATTGCATCTTCTGTAGTATCTGTACCATTCATAGTCTCTTCTCCAAGAACAGTAATGCTATCTACTTTGAAAGAGAAACTAGCTCTAACATCACTTCTATTATAAACTTTAATAGTCTTTTGATATTTAGGCATACCAGGATATAAATCTTCAGTAATTATTTCCATATCTTTAACCGGTGAATTTTCATCTAAAAAGTTTACATCCCATGAAACAACATTAGCTTTAACATTAACACTAGCACTTGATAAAAATACAAACCAAGCATAAGCATTAACCCCAAGTACAAAGAGTGCTAAAAAAATACTACGTCTCTTTATCTTTTTTCTTTGTTTTTGTAAAGCTACATATACATCTTCGGCATTCTTCCTAGATAACTTCCTCTTCTTCGGCATCTCCATCACCTACATTTTTTTCTATATTTATATCTTCCAAAGATTCCAAATCTTCTACTAACTCTTCATCATTATTAGTATTACTATAACCACTAACAACATCAACCTCTGAATATAAAACATGATCATCATCAATAACCTCTACATCAGAATCTAACACACTAGTATCAGTATCAACATCTTCATCTAATTCTTCATTATTACTAATATTTTCTTTTTTATTTTTCTTCTTACTTTTCTTATCTTCTTTTTCAATCAAACGTATTTCATTCTTCTCTAATTTCATATCAATTATAGTATCCGCAATCTCTAAGAAAATAACTAAAACTAAAGGACAAAATACTAAGAAGAAAAATCCATATATATTTTTAACAACATGATTAATAAAATTAACTACAGGTAACTTTCCTACTACTTTACCAAGAATTTGATCTTCAGTAATACTAGGATCTTCATATTTATTATTAACACCCTTCAAAGTATAATGAACTTTTCCATCACTAAAAGTCTCAATTCTAATAATTCTATGGGTAACAATCAAACCTTTAACAGCATCTCTATTACCTAAATAAGCAATATCATCACCCTTTTTTAAAGTACTAGGATCAGTATCTTTAACTAATATAACATCATTAATATTATACACAGGCTCCATTGACCCAGTTGCAATAGTAAATACTCTATATCCTAATATACTAGAATTATTAGTAAATCTTTGAACAATAACAAATAACAAATATATAGATAACATCGCTACTACAAATATTTTAATAATCGTATATATAATTTGAAATGTCTTATTCTCTAATAACTTCTTCATTTTATATCCTTTCTAATAAAGAAAAGTCATCCATCAACTTATCATTATCTTTAGACATTCTATCTTTAAATATTCTTAAAATTACTTTTCTCTTATTATTATTATTTAATTTTACTTTTCTAATTTCTTTAATAAAAATCTCTTTTAAATTATCCTCAGTCAAAGTATCATCAGAATCAAGCAAATTAGAAATAAGTCTATCTATAACATTACTAAGCATTGCTGTTTCACTTAACTCACCATTACTAGAAATTCCTTTATTCGCAATATAAGTCATCAAAATTGCCTGATCATACTCATTCTTTAAAGTACCATCATCAAAGTAATTCTTTTTATCTACTTCATTCTTATCCTTATTTACATAAGTCTGAATATAATTCCACAACTCTTCTGCTTTTTTAAAGTTCGGATTCTTTAAAATTACGTTAGTCTTTCTAATTGGTGAACGTACCTTTTCAACATGTAGTTTAGCAAGAGTAGTCATTAATTCACTACCCATAAATCCATCTAACTGTTGTTTAATCTTCTTAAGTCTATCTGCATAAGATAAATCACTTACCCCTGCTTCAGGTGGTTTAATATTCTTATCCAGTGCATCTATTGTTAAAGTAAACTTGATCACATCCGTACCCACTTTAGAATTACCTTCATATTTTAAATTTCTACTATCTTTATAAAACGAATTTTCTCCCGTACTTTCAATTCTCTGATCAAGAAAAACCCTCAAGTTATTAATCAAAGTAAAGATAAATCTATTTTCATAAGTATCCAAACTCTCTTCTTTATTAATATTTAATACTTTAGAAGGTTTAACATCCCCTGTTTTATCATTATAATCTTGTATTAAATTAGTATGCTGTGTCAAATGAATAACACTTTCAACTGTAATCTTCTTAGATAATTCTACTTTAACAATCTCTTCTTCATTAACAATGAATCTTTTCGGATTACGTAAAATATTATCTAAGTACGGCAAAACATCTTCTATTATTTCCAACCATTCATAATCATACTCATGTAATTCATAATCTCTTTTTACTTGTAAGGTAGAATTAAGATGATTCATAAACGAATCATTCTTTAAATCTTCAACATCTACTTCTATATTACTATTAGTATCAGTCATATTCTACCTCCTATACCATCTTCTTAAGTCTTAATAAATATTCTTTACACTCATTAAAATTCTCTTTACCAAAGTTCTTATCCAAAAACTCTATAAATCCATCAATTTCATCTCTAATATATGCTAAGTTCAATTGTTCAAACTTTCTTAAAATCTTTCTTGCTATATAATAGTCAACTGCATCTACTTCTCTACCACCACACTCAACAAATGTTGCGACAAAGTCTTTCATCTGTTTAACAATACGGTTACCAAAAGCTATACGGAAATGTTTAATAACATAATCATCCATATCATTAATCTTTTGACTCATCTCTTCAGTTAAAGGATGTCTTTCCTTTGCCTGTTTAAATAATCCTTCCAAATAAGAACTATTAATATTCATTGAATCAGTATCAATTGGCTCAAATACTTGACCTTTATCATTAATATCAATTGGCATAGCACGGTCATATACCTTATCAGTAACAGCGAAAGTTGAATCATCGTTATTGATTGTACCAATGTACCACATATTACCTGGAATTTGTAATTTACCACCCTTTAATCTAACTGGGTCACTATCCCAAACACTAGGAACAAGTTCAATAATCCACTCTTCACGAGTAGGCATTTCAAGAATAGATAACATTTCAGCAAAGTAGTACTCAACACGTGCAATATTCATTTCATCTAGTACTGTTACATAAACATCATCTGTATAACCTGCTTCATACATCTTCTTTAAAACTTCTGTTTCATTAAACTTCTTAGTAAACTCATTGAAGTATCCAAATAACTCAGTTCTATCTCTCCAAGACGGTTGAACAGAAGCAATAATAGCATCTCTTCTAATAAATTTACCCCAAGCATACGCAAGTGAAGTCTTACCAGTACCAGAAATACCTTGTAATATAACAAGTTTAGTAGCTGATAAAGCTGATATAAATAATCTAATCATATTAGTTGTATAATACAAACGTAGTTTAGAAGCAGCAAAGTTTCTAAATAGCTCAACCAACTCTTCCAAAGTAAAATTATTATTATATACTTGTACTTTATAATCTTTATAAGCTATATCGATAGCATGTAACTTTGAAAAACGTATATTACTATCATCAAGTTTAGTAGGATCTTCTTCCTTAACTTCTTCTTCATCAAGTACTTCAGCTTCTTCTCCTGGTTTAAGTCCAAGTTGTGATACTTTCATCGCAAGTATCTTTTCTTTCTCTTGTACTAGTTGAGCAACCTCTTTATTTAAATTACCAATCTCTTCTAACATAGACTCTTGTTCAACTAAAGTCTTTCTAAACTTCAAATATTTCTTAATAAGGAAATAGAAAAGTAAAATAATTAATCCTAGTAAAATAACAAGTACCACAATCGCAATTATTACTAAAACCCATTCTCCTACATTTAAATCATTCTTATAAACTTGGATAATATAAGCATACTCTTTAACATTAAAAATCTGTATAATACCATTAAAAAGCCCTTTAAATATCATGCCTACTCCACCAAAGAATACCGACATAAATTCAAATAAAAAACGTGTAAAAGTATTCATACCTATACCTCCTTATTAAATAAAATATCCCTCATATTAACAGGTGTATACTTCATAAAAGTATTATAATCATTATCTTTAAATGCTTTAACAATAACAAAGTCAAATACTAAAGAATTATCTAAATTAGTAAGTTTAGTATCAACATCATTAATATGAGAAAAATCTTGTATACAAGCAATACTAAAACCATACTTCTTAATAAAAGCCTGATTACTATTAAAACTATCACTTGATATTGCTAAAGTTAAATATCTCTTAATTAATGGATTATCTAACATTACAAAGTACTTCTCTATATCTTTTCTATCTTCAAATAAGGAATCATCTATTTCTATAAAATACTTATCATATAAATCCATGCCATTATATAAATCAAATAATAATTGTTTTATAAACTTCTTAATCTTTAAATCCAACTTATCTTCTTGTATCTTCTTATCTCTATAAACTCTCTCTACTAAAGACTTCTTATAATTATCTTGTAATAATTTAACATCATTATTTATATTAACCCATACATAATTATCTCTATCTTTAAATAATGGATAATCAAGTGAAAAATACGTATCTTTTCTCAAGAAAAACTCATCCATCTTCTCCTTAGTTTCATTAACTAGACTAACTAATTTAACAGTATTTTCTAAAAGTAACTCTCTAACAAAACTATCTCTTTCTAATAAATCTTTTATCTTAATAACAGCTTCATCTTTATCTTCAAATCTAAGTAAATCTAACTTTATTAAAAATGGTACAATCTTACTACTTGTATTTATAGTTTTAATCTTCTCTTCATAAACTTCATTAGTATCAATTAATTCATAGTTAGACAAGTCATCTAACATTTCTAATCTTTTACCTTCAATCTCTTCTAACAAGACTTTATCATCATAATTATTAGTACTTACTGTATCAAAAATTCTATAATATGAACTATTTATATATGTTTTTAAGTATTTACTTAAACACTCACTAAGAAATGAATCATCAGAGTGCATAATTGTTAAACCATACTTTAACATACGATTTATTCTATAATTCATATATATTTCTACTAAATTATCACTCACTACTCCTCATCCCTTCTAGTCTAGTAAAATTATAACATAATATATTTTTTATTTAAAGATTTAATCTGTCAAAACAGCACTAACTGTAACTATTGGTGTTGTATTAACAATTGGATATGTATAATCTTTAGCAATATCATTTTTATAAAATAGTATTTTCTCTGTCGCCGTTGCACCTAGTTTAAATGTATAACTTTTAACATACTGATAATTATCACTAAGAGTAGTATCAACTCTTGTATTAGGAATCATATGTAAATATGAAGTTGCTGTCATATCAAGAGCTAACATATCGGCAGGAAAGGTCAAAGTAACTTTAGCCGAAAAACACTTACTTTTATTAGTATCACTAAGATTAACATAATCATCTAATGCAATCTTATCTCCAACATTATAAGTACCAAAAGCTTCCTCTACTTCATAGTAACCAACAGCATTAGTAACATTAACAACTAAATACTTAGAATTAGCACTATCTACTATATTATAAGTAAAGTTACTTTTCTCTACCCCAATTCTATAAGTAGCTGATAAAGACTTAGTATAAGGAGAATTAGAAGTAGCAACAATTTTCACATCAACAGTCTCTCCCTCACTAAAAGCACTATTAGGAGTAACTATAACCTGAAAACTATCTGTCTTTTTATTTTGATAAATAATACCACTAGTCTTACTTAAATCACATCTAACAGTATTAGGACATACACAAGTAATATCATAATCAACATCAGCAGTAGTGTACCTATCAGCATTTTTCTTACTATTAACATCTATTAATAAAGTATAACTATTAACACCATCCCAGTTATTAATACTATGGTTTTTACCATTAATATTCATAACACTACTATTAAAATAAAACCCTTTAGTCTCTAATATATAATTATCCATCATATTATAAATATACTTAGCATAAGTGAAGCCAAATAATAAAAGAAGTGACAAACAAACTAATACAATTATACTAACTTTTTTATTTTGTCTAATAAATTGCATCAATATCACCTCTAATCTACTCTTTGAGAAGAATCTATATTTATTTCTATATTTTCTATACAATCAGCATAAGTAGTACTACTACTATAAGTCTTAGGAAAAATAATAACTAATGTATAAATATCTGTAACTTTATCTGTATAATCCATATTATATACTCCTGGTGGATCATAAATATTATACCAAGCCCCATCATCATCTTGTACTATTCTAGCTCCACTCACCAAAGCAGTCGCAGTCGCATCATCATAATTTTGATTACGATATAGTTGTACCGTAATTGGTAAATTAGTCGTTGTAATTATCTTAACTCCATAAGTAAGATTAATTTCACTTCTATTAAATTCATTAAAATTAGATACACTAAACTTATAAACATATGGTTCATTAGATGGAATAATTTGTTCTGGATCAATATTAAACGACATCTTAGAAGAATCTATCAAATAAATTGCTTTATCTATATTAGCAACTAACTTAGCTGAAGACTGATAAGATGCATATGCTCTTTTAAATAAGAAAAAAGCCAAAAATAAAGCCACCAATAACATAAGTGCAAAAAGAAGAAAACGCATCTTTTCTTCAAAAAACTTAATATGACTAACTTTCTCCTTTAACTTATTTAACACTTATAACACCTACCCAGAATAAGGAACTATAGCCTCTCCCTTGTATTGCTCAACAGAAAAGTTTATTACTAAAAAGTTTATACTAGAATTAACCTCTTCAGAAGTAGGATCAATATCCTCCCCTAATGGCCATTCTACATCAAACGTCAATTCCTTTTTTGCTTGTTTTTTTATATCATCCAAAGAAAATATTCCCGTATAAACATTTTCACCAACACGAATTAAATTATTACCATTATCATTAATATTAGTAACCTTTAAAAACTTCGTATCATCAACATTTTTATCCACTATTTCAAAAGTATACTTAATTGCTACATCAGTATCCAACGGATCTATAGTAATTTTAACAGTACCAGTAGACCCAGGTAACGCTTTACCATTAACAGCGTTACTACTATTCCAAGTAATATTAGAAAGTCCAATAGTTTGAACATCACTAGAAGTAACCTTAAATCCATCCACACTAATATTCCATTTTGCCATATTAGGAGTTATCTTTCCATTAGTAAGAGTCTCATAAGCAGTATAAGTCCCCTTAGAATATAAGTAATATAATGAACCAAATACTAAAACCATTACTACTACAATTTGAATTATACTCTTCTTTCTATTTTTCATAACTATTCTCCTAGTATGAATTATACCAAAATTAATAAATTAAGTAAACAAAAAACGGAGTCATAACTCCGTCTATAACAATTCTATATCATCATCTGATTTACTAATTTTCTTATTCTCTTGTTTTTCTGCTTTAACAGGTACTTCCTTTTCGACAACAACATCTACTTTTACTTCATGTTTTTCTTCTCTAGGAAGTTCTTTCTTAGTAGTCTCTTCCTTCTTTTCTACAGGTTTAACTACTTCTCTATTCTTAACATCCTTCTTAACTATTTTCTTAGTACGAGGTTTTTCTTCCTCTTCTTCATCATCATCTTCAACAACTTCGTATTTAGCAACAATAACTAATTGATAAATTTGATAAATGAATACTATTAATATAGGTAATAAAACTAAGAATAAGAACCCAACTCTACTCTCAAGTATATCAAGTATCGCTCCTTTTCCATGATAAGTCTTAACATACTTACCAATTACTCTGTTACTAGCAATACTACTACCCTCATCATCTCTTAAAATATATAAAGCAGCATAATCATCTTGAGACTTAGAATCAATTACCCCAGTTCTAACAATATATTTCTCATCAACAGTAACATAATAATATATTAAATCATTAACATCTAAATTCATCTGTTGATTCTTAATAATTAATAAATCTCCAGCCTTATTATTCATAAAGAACTTCTCATTACTCTCACTAACAGTAACAAAAGTCATATCCCCAAACTGAGTATAACCAAATTTATTACGACATAAAATACAAGAAGTAATAAAAATTACATAAATTATAATTAGAATTTCTACAAATTCCCATAGCCACTTTAGTATCTTCTTTAACATACAACCACCTTCTTAAATTTTATCACATACAAAGTCTAATTTCAAGTTAACTTACTGAACTTTTTTCTTAACAATTACATATTTATATTCTTCATCTACTAATTGGTTATTATCATATAGTTTAAATACTAACTTATATGTACCACTAACTAAATTATCCGCTAAGTCAAAATGCATTGTATTATTAATACCTGGCGATACTTTTAACATCTTTTCATAGACAGATTGATTTAAGTAAAGTGAATCATTAGGTGAAGCAAGTTCATTTGTAAATAAACTATTAAAATCAACTTCCGTATAAACAGTTGTATCTTTATTATCAGTATTTCTTTTATAAACACACAATCTAACATTTGGATTAGTTAAAACAGTATTATAAGAAACTACATAAGTATTATAGTTAAGTGAAGCTGCATTAAGTCCAGTTTCCCCAAATACTAATTTTGTCTTATCATCAGTATTTACTTTTATACTATTATCACTACCTACTAAGGTAATTACTTTTTCATATTCAGCAGACTCTAACGCATGAGAATTATGTCTACCATCAGCTGATGCAAACAAACTAAATTTCAATGTATAAGTACCTGCAGGTAACAATGAATCACTATATATTGTAATATTCTTTTTCAAGTTCGATACTTTGTCTGCCAGTTTTATTCTATATACACCATCACTATCCGCAAAATATGCAATATTGTCAATAACTATATTAGTACCCGATAACAAGCTCGAACTAACTTGTGTACCAGAACTATCTATTATAGTAACATTAAGTCCCATACTACTAGACTCATAATTAGTATTAATAATCGCTTCACGATTAGCAGTCTGATCATAAGCAACAGATGTAGAATAAGAAACTTCATATGGAATATCATAGTACATATAATCACTCTTTGGACCAACGGTTTGATTAAGTACAACGTTAGAACTATCATACAAACTATATTCCATAAGTCCTTGACGAATACCAAGTACAGAAATTAAAGTTCTATCTTCATTATTTTTAAGTTCAAATAAAATTGAATTATCAATATGTGTACCAGTCGTAGTAGTCTCTTTAAAATCAAATATAAAGATAAATTCTTCAACTATTCGACCATATTCATCCGTATAATATTTATGATTATTAACTGAGTCATTATATTTATTATCATTACTTACACTACCCATTTTTATAAAATTAGAAAGTTTATAAGTAATTTCTTTATCTTGAGCTAGTTGTCTAACTGCCCTATCATACTCAGCTTGTGTAACAGTGTAATAGTAATATTCAGGCTGTTCCTGTGAAACACCATAATCAAGCATTGTAATTTGTGTACCAACTGGTAAAGCATAATTTGTAACTAAAGCATGATAATAATTATCATTAATACCATAGAACTTCTCATAACTATCAGCATATGCAAATAATGAATAATACGTTGTAAACTGACTCTGATTAGTTATATTAACAGAAGTAGCCGAAGGCATCTCATACTTTTTATCATAAGTAATACTAGCATCATATGCATCTTCATCTTGATAATTACTTGCTGTAATATTAACAGTAACTGTAACCAATTGGACTTTATACTCAATAGCATTTATTGGAATAAGTACCTGTAAACTTACAATTGCTGTTCCTAAATCTTCATTTAGGGTAATATTTTTAGCATGATACAAGTAAAACATCAAAGATGGTACAATTGCTTGACTATCAGTCTTATATGAAGTAGTACCAGTATACTTACCACCAGATTCACTTAAAAGAACAGTTTTACCATGACCAGTCCACTCACGAGTTTCAGCTTTTACCGCCAAACCTAACTTTCTATTAGCTTCTTCTGCAGTTGTTGAAAGCTTAGGAACTAAGTTTGGATCAATTAATTCAACACCACTAGATAAACCTTCACTATTAAATCCAACTACATTAAATATTGTATCGCCTGAAGCAAAATCCATTAAAGATAAGTTTGCCGTACCTAAAGAAGAGTACTTAGATGCGTTCAAATTAATTGTATAGTTAATAGCATCCAAACCAATAATCCAACGATAACCAGTTTCACCAACTTCAGTAGGATCAATATACTTAGTACTAACCAAAGTATAATCGTCATTCAAATAATTAGAATAGAATCCATCTTTTGTAATATCGTGATTTAAACTATGAAGACCAAGTACATAACTACCACCAACAATAACGTCCCCTGCATCAGCACTATCTCCATTTTTAACGGATGGATCATAAACTCCATAAGAAATAGAACCTGCAGCATATGAGTTATACATACCAAAGAAAGTCATACCAGTAACTTTACCATAAGCCGTTGCTGTTTGATTAGTAGTAATATTTAAGTTATTATTAGGAGCCATATAAAGACGATTATCAACATTCTTAGTAGTATTACCATTATCATCAATAGTAACCTCAGCTGGTACCAAAGCTCCATCAATATCCACCCCAGAATAGAAAGACTCAAGCATATTAGCATTCTTTTTTAATAATAAAGTTGTACCATTTTTAATAACTAAAGCTTTAATCTGGTTAAATGAATAAGGAATATCAGAATACTCATTAGTTCTATCTTTAATACCAGATAACTCAATACAACTACTATCAATAGTTAATTTATCAGTTCTCTGAATAGAAATATTTTTACTAGGTGCTGTAATAGTACCAAGATTTTTTATTGTAATTTGTGAATCTCCAGATGAAGATGAAGCATTTCCAGAACCAAATATTGAGCCATTCATTAAAAATTTATGATTATTGGTTGTATAACCTGTACCATCAATACTTATATTAATCGCTGAAGTAACAGAGATAAAGTTCCAGTCATAAACTTCAGAGCCAGCTGCATTAGCTTCTCCTCCTCCAAAGACAGTTCCCCTAATAATAATATCTCCTTCAACTAAACCATCATTGTTAACAGCAGCTGTACCGATATTAGTCTCAGTACTACCATAAACAACTGAAGTATTAGCTCCACCATATACATTACCATATATAGTTGCTCCTACAATATTAACAGTCGCAACTGAGTCTCCAGCATTTTCATATCCAGTAGCAGCAGCATTACCACCACCAAAGACAGAACCAGCTGCCGGAGCAACAGTACTCTCACTTCCAACAACAGTAGCACCATCAACTGTAATATTAGTATTTTTTCTAACTATAGCCGTAGAACCATTACCACCAGCATACATACTACCTAAAACTCTACTATCCGTTACAAATACATGTGTGCTTCCATCAACAATACCTTCATTACCACCACCATAAATATTATGAGTAATATTAGCATTATCAATATCAACATGAGTATCATTAGTAACACCAGCAGCATTACCACCACCATACAAAACACCAATATTAGCAGTTTTACAAGTAACATTGGCTTCACCAACTACAGCTTGATTACCACCACCATATAAAGAATTAATGGTACCAGAGTTAACCAAAACATTAGTAACAGAAGTAATTCCACCTTCATTATTACCACCATATAAAGAACCAATCGCAACATTAGAAACAGCAGGAATAGCATTTGGCTTAACTACCTTACTAGACATACTGTAATTAGTCGCAACAGTATTAGTTAAAATAGCATAAGTAAATGAATAAGTACCACCATTAGCACTCAAAGTATTAGGATTATTAGAATCATATCTATTAACCGAAGTAACCTTTGCAACACCATTAGTAATGGTGAAATCAGAACTAGACCAGTTTGAATAGAGAACTGAATCTTTCGGCATATTAAGATCAATCTCCCAATCAGAAATATCTGTATTAGTCAAATTCTTAAGAGTAACTGTAATATCAACATACGTATCATAATCAGAAGATTGCCAAGTAGCATTAACTGGTGAAGAACTAATACTAACATCAACCAAATCAAGAGCTTTACTACTACCAACATTAACATTAGACTCATCCAAATTACCAGATTTATTAGATCCCCCAAAGACATTAGTAATAGTGCCATTACTAATATTAATATTAGAATCAGTAAGACCAGCTTCATTACCACCACCAAATACATTAGTAATAACTCCACCATCTATATTAACATTAGAAGTAGTTGATAAAGCATTATCTCCTCCACCAAAGACATTATTAATAGTACCATCTTTAATAGTTACTTCTGTTATCTTAGTAGTACCACCTTGATTATTACCACCATATATTCCATCAATAACACCAGAATTGATTAAAACATTACTATTATCTACATCTCCAGAAAAGTTTGATCCTCCAAACACTTTATTTAAAGTAGCCGAAGTAGCAACAACACTAGTAGTAGTAACACTAGCTTTTTCACCACCACCATATACATCATTTGCCTTAACACCTGTAACTGTAACTATTGAAGTAATAGAGTTAGCTAAACTTCCTCCGCCATATATATCACCAGTAATATTACCACCAGTAACTGTAACATTATTAGTATCAGTGTCACCACCAATATTATTACCACCATATATATTACCAACAGTACCAGAAGTTACATAAACATTAGTAGTACCAACAGTACCAGAACTATTAGAACCACCAAATAAATTATTAACAACAGAACCCTGTAAATAAATATTAGTAGTTGCCTGACCAGTATTATTACCACCACCAAAAGCATTACCAATAATACCATCATTCAAATAAACTACATCATTTCCATTAGGGCTACCTTTAGCGTCATTTCCACCAAATACATTACCAATGTTACCACCATTAATATTAACAGTAACATCACCAAGTACATATGGCGTAAATTGATTATTACCTTTACCACCACCAAAGACAGATTGAACAACAGTACCTTTATTTACAGTAACATTAGTATCATAATTAGAAACATTAGTACTATTACTACTTCCATTAACAGTACCATAAGCACTACCACCATATACATTACCATTAATAGTAGGAACTACTTCACTAGAATTATCACCTATCACAACATTAACATTTTGTGTAACGAATGTACCAGGAGAATTAGAACTAGTATAACCACCTTCTCCACCACCATATACATCATTAACTATAACTCCAGCAATAATTTTTACATTAGTATTACCATATACAGTTCCTTTATTACGAGAACCACCATATACATTACCAATCTCACCACCAAGAACAGTAATATCTATTGTTGAAGTAACAGAAGTACTACCTGAACCATTATTATTACCACCACCATATAAAGCACCAACTATATTACCTCCTAGTACTTTAATAGTAGTTTTAGTAGTAGAATTTCCATTAATACCAACAGCACCATAATTACCACCACCATAAACATTACGTTTAATAGTAGCATTACCATTAATTAAAATATTAGAGTTATTAGCAGTACCAATCTGAGATGAATCACTATTACCATTACCAATTCCAAATACACTACCAGATTCAACTCCAAATCTATTAGAATTAGCTGCTATTAAATAATCATCACCAACAACAGCATTACCACCAACATATACAAATGTACTACCCTCTAAAGTTCCACGATAATTACCAGTATCACTACCAGTATATCCATTAGAACCTCCAAAAACAGCATAATTAATAGTACCACCAGTTAAATTAATAATTCTATTACCATAAGTAGCCGAAGCACCAGCTCCACCAATAACTAAATCAATGCTTCCGCCTTTTATATTAGCATAAGTATCATTTCGATTTTCTCTATTACTAGCAGTTAATGGTCCACCTATCAAGTTATAAATCCAGCCACCTTCAATAGTAGCTTCTCTTGCTGCATAGTGTGTTCCACCACCTCTACCGCCAATATAAACACCAGTAGAATAATCATACTTACTAGTACCAAACTCTCCAGATTTTATATTTGTATGTATCGCAATACTGGTAGTCTCATTTAAGCCATAAACAGCACCACCCCAACTGCCAGAAGCACAATAATAAACAGTTAATTCACCGTTATCATTATTAACTCTATCATAATCACTGCCATAAATAGCTAAACCATCAACATATATGCGTGAACCATATTCACCCCACCAGCCACCAGAACTATAGTCACCAACATTACCATTAGTAACAATTAAAGTATTATAGTAACCTGATTCAACTATCAAACGATAATCAACAGTAGAACCAGAACTACCAGTAGAACCATTAGATCCACCTAAAACACTATAAGCAGATATATAGTTGCCCCTCTTTCTTAATCCTCTACCAATCTTTAAATTATTCCAATTACCATAAATATAACCATATTGATTACTATTACTAGTTGGATCAGAATTACTAGCAGCACTTCCAACAGTAAGAGTAATAAACTCAATTCTTAAATCACTTTTAGCACTAATATAACTATTTCTAATATTAAAATTATAATTATTTCTATAATCAATCCCATTATTAACACTAGTTAAAGTAAAAGGTTTATTATTATTAATACTAGCTGAAATATTATATCTTAAAACAACAATATTAGTATCTCTAGTAACTAAGTAATAATAAGTACTATCAGCATCAACAATACTCTCATTACCATTATTATCATAGTACTGTATATACTCATAATAATTACAACCACCATAAGTATTACAAGTACCAGATACAATATTACCAGTATTATCATAATATCCATTAATAGACTGTCTATACCCTACATTAACTAATCTAAATAAAGAAGCAACACTTGCACCCTCTGGTAGAACATCAGTATTTTCATAACCGATTATCCTTTTTTGATAAACACTCATTCTACCATTGACTAATTCATAGTATGTTTGATTTTCATCATAAACACTACTAGTAGGATGATAATAATAAGTACATCCACCATAAGTATTACAATAATTACCAGATATATCATTACCATAACTATTATAAGCTCCATTAGGATAATAACGACGTCTATTAACAGTACCAGTAATATAATAATCTCTCATATCAGGGTTATCTTCGTAAATAGGTCTTTTTGTTTCAAGTTCTAACATACCAGCACTATTTATTTGATTAAAAGCATTATTCCAACTATCAGTAGTAACTTCTGCTGTAGTAGCATTAATCCAGCTAGCTCTAAACTCAATAGATATAGTTTGATTGACATCAGTAACAGGAATCTTAACATATCTAACATAAGTATCCCTATCTAAATAAACAAAAGCCCCTCTATAATCAGTAACCCATCCATTAAAAGCCATATCATTAGGTCTATTACCAAATGGATTATCTATAAGTTCAAAAGTAACATATCCATCAACAACAGGATAATACTTATAATAAACTAACTTACTTTGTCTTTCATCATTATCAATCCCAATATACCCAACATAGTCTTCATTAGCAACACCAACACCATCATACATAGTATAAACTTTAACTAGATTATTATCAGAGTAAAGTTCCAAACTCTCTCCAGTAGGTAAAGTACCAGTATTAGAAAAATCAGTATAATTAAGTCCCATATAATTATTATAATCACTAGTTAAGTCATTAACATAAACTGTATCTCCTACTATTCCAGAATCATGTAAAACAATAGGTTCATTAATTGAAAAAGAAAAAGCACTAACACCAATATTATCAGGTACAACCTCATCTCTCTTAATTATTAAAGTATTGCCAAAACTCTCCCAACCAAACTCATAGTCATATTCTTTATTAAGTATTCCTAACAAATCCTTAGTACTAATCATCGTCTTAGTAGAACTATCTACATAATTAGAATCACTATATATAAATTGATTAGTATTTTTACCAGTAGAATTAATATAATTAGATTCGTTATCTATAAATAATGAATTAGTACTAATATTAGTAATTATATTATTACTATCACAAGCTATCGTATGAGCAACTTTACCTACTGTTAAAATATTAGTAGTATCAAAGGTAATATTAACATAAACATTATAAAACTTACTATCTCCACCTATATTACCAACAACACCACCTATAACAGTAATATTATCAGATAAGACATTAGTTAAATCAAACTTAGTATTTATAACACTAATATTACTAATATTACTATTACCATTGACATCTCCTGCTAAAGTACCAACTTTATAAGAAACACTTTCTTTAACTGGACTAACAACAATATTATCAATATTCAAATTAACTATACTAGCACTCTCTAAACTATTAAATAATCCATAATAACTAAATCCATTATATATAACTCCACTAGTAATTTTAGCATTCTTAATACTATATCCATTACCATCAAAGTATCCCTTAAATATTCTATCCTGAAATCCAATACCAATAAATTCATGATTATCTAAATTAATATTATTACCAAGCTTATAGTATTTATCATTATATAAAGTATAATTATCTCCTTCAATTAACTGTTTAAAGTATGCAAATTCTGCTCCATTATTTATAGTATAAGGATTATCTTTAGTTCCATTACCATGAGAAAAAGACGAAGCAACACTAACTCCATCCCATTTCTCTTCTAACTCATTACTATAACTATCTTTAGCAGTAAATAAATTAATTACACCAAAACAAGCTATTAAAATAATTAAAGCTAAAAAGATATTTAAAATTAACTTGTTTTTATTAATTCTACTCTCTGCCAAAGTAAATCCCTCCATCAATTATTTACATAGCTTTTTAATTTTACGTATTTCTCAATCCTTTCAAGTTCAAATACATTTTTATTATCAAATTTAATAGATATTTTTTGCATAAAAGAAATTAAAGATTTAAGTTGTTTTCTACTATAAGTATCATTCTTTTTAACTTCCCTAAAATAACCATTTTTATCTATCTGTATCTTATATTTCATAATCTTATAAATACCATCAAAAAACTCTTCATCATTATATAAAACAGCAAAAGTAAGTATCCTTAAAAATACATATATAGGCATCTCATAAATCTTATTACGAAGATTTTCATATAACCCAGCCCTATCTAAATCATAGTCATATATTTCTTTAAATGTTGGATGATTAATTGCTTCTTCTAATTCAATCATATCTCCTACCATCAATATAAGGGCAAGTTTATATACGTATTGATATTTAACTAACCATTTTTTATTGATTCTAGTAGTAGTTAAACTATTATTCTTAATTCTAAGTAAATTAGATACCTGCTCTAATAATTCTCTTTCTTTCTCTCTTGCTGTATTTCTCTCTTTTGTAACTATATTATTATTATCTATATCTATAACATCTTCCACTTCTAATATTTCAATTTCTTCTTCACTATCAGCTTCTTTTTCTTGAGCTAATTGTATATTAGCAATCTCATCTAAAGGAATAGTAACAGTAAGACCAGATTTTTCTTCTTTTTTATGTTCACTAGTTGCAAAAATCTCTTCTGGTACACTACCCTTAGTATTAGGAACAACTCTTTTATCTTTCATAATATATTTTTGAAAAATACTATCAAAATTAATTAGTGCTAAAAAGATAAAAAGTATTAAAAAAGTAGCCACCGTCTTTAAAACAAAACTAGGTGAAATAACTAAAGCTACTGTTCCAATTAATTGATCCTTTGTAATAGGATTATCTTCGACATTATTAACATCACCTTGAGCAATCAATTTGCTACCTGACTTTCTAACAAGTCTATGAGTAATAATTTCCCCATTATCATTAACATAAGTAATAATATCATTAATTTTAGTATCTTTAGTAATTTTAACTATAATTACATCGTCTACTTCAAGTGTTCCAGACATACTACCAGTCTTAACTACAAAATAAGTATACCCAAATACATTAACGTAATCCTTCTTCATAATATCAGTAACTATAAATGTATATAAACATAAACTTACTAACAACGCTAGAAAACAACAAGCAACAGACTTAAATATCTTCTTTAAGTAAGTCATTGTACCACCACTCTATCTATTCTTTCATTATTAATTATAGCATACACTCACTAAAAAAAAAACATAAAATAAAAAGAAAAAAGCTACCTAAGTAGCTCTTATAAATTATCGTTTAATATTTCATTTTTAAAGTCTACAATTGAAGTATCAATAGGTTCCTCTTCATTCTCCTCTTCTCTATCAAAAAAGTCATCATCATCATAACTAACCATATCATCATCGTCGTCATCTTCGTTTTTCTTCTTATCCATATAGATTTTACCACCTATAGCACCTGCTGACAAAGCACCAACTCCCGCAAGTGTAGCCGCAATAGCCGAAGCCCCAGTAGATGACTTTACAACTTTACCCTTAGCAGTTCCAACATCTGGTGTAATAAAATCACTAATTGCATCACTAACACTACCAGCCATATCACTACCATCTATCTCGTCTGCATTAGTATCTAACATTTCTAAAGGAGCATCTCCATTTAATCCTAAAATACCCGCTCCAACGCCTACAGCTCCCGCAAGACTACCATTTCTAGTACTGCTACCAATAATAGAAGCAACACCAGGAATAGCAACCGAAGACGAGTCTTTAATTAGCTTATCTGAAGAAACATTCGTAATATCATCAGTAGCACTATCTTTTACCTTAATATTATCAGCACCATCATCCTTATCAAAATCAATAACTTCACTATCCATAATATTAGAACCATTCTCATTTCCAGTACCAGTACTAGAAATAGGAACCTCAATAGGAGCGACAGTTACAGGATCAACATTAGAACTAACAGTACCAGTACCTCCACTAGAACCAAAAGAACTATAATTTTTAGCTGCAAGATTACAACTAGGTCCAATCCAAGCTCTTAAAGTACTAAGAGCATCATCTGTATCAACCCCATTAGAATAATTAAGAATAGCTTGCTTAATTTCTTCTAAAGAAGATATTAATCCATTAAATGAAGGCTGTTTAAAGAAATTACTAACACCCTCATCACCATGATAAATACTAAGTAATTTATTAGCTGGGTAATTTGTACTGTTAGTATCAGCTAAACTAATAAACTTATGATTATAAAAAAGATCCGGAGCAAAGACACGAGATGTAGACCACCATCCAGAAGCTTCTCCCTTTTTTCGTAGAGAATCTTCAACTAACAATAAATCAGAAAAAACCTCATAAAACTTACGACTAAGCTCATTGATAATTTCAATTACATCTTCAACTGCTTTTTCATCCATATAAAGACTATCACCATAAGAAGAATTATTTACAGTCAATTGATAGCTTAAAGAAGGAACATAGGTATTACCAGTATCGGTCATTAAAGTATTAACATGCATCTACCACACCTCCATTATTTCACTACCACTATTAACTGTATGTGTAGGGCCTTGAGATCGACGCTTATGTCTTGCAAGATATTCATTATATTTTTGTAATTCAGCCTCTTCACTAGCCTTTAATTCTTTAAAATCTGTAACTCTATCATCAGTAAAATTATCAAGCATTTTAACTAAACCATTAAGATCGTCTATTAATCTATTGAACATTGGTCTAGTACCAACATTACCATATTGAATAACATTACTATCAGCTAATCTCTCAAGTTCTGGAATAATAACATTACTAATAGTATCAACACAACTTCTAAAGTCACCATTTTCACCATATATAGTGTTAACATCGACCATATTAACAACCTGACTTTTTTCTGTAATTTTAAAATCATTACCATTACTAGCACTCATAAAAGCACCTCCATACTCTTAACTATATTATATAATTAAAAATCAAATTTACCAAGTCCTAAAAAACTTTACATCAAATAACTTCTACTTCATCTGGTACTTCTATAGGTTCAAATTCCCTAAACTTAACAATAACATTAATATCATCAAATGATAAATCTCCCTTTAAAATATCATCAATAAACTTAACATAATTTACAGAATCCATAAAACTATCTAAGTTGTCAACACTAATATTATCATTTGTAACATTAATACCTAATAATCTATATTTATCAGTAATAACACTAGAAACATCTACCATAGAAAAACCATTAATCTTCTTTAAAAAATCATTATAAGGACTATATATAAAATCAAAATACTTATTAAGTTCTTCTTCAAAAGAATAATCATCACTATCTTTAAAATGTTCATTAAACATCTTCTCTAAATAATAGTATGACTCATAACTTAAACTAAATAAATCATATAAACTATCAGTACTATTAACCTTCTTATTAATTAACTCTACTATTTCTAAATCATGTAATTCATTATATAAAGTATCTAGTTTTAATATTTCTTCATTAATTGCTAACTTATTACTTTTAATTTTTTCTTCATTAACTTTATGAAATAAATTTTTACCACAAGCTTTTAAATAATCATTATATATCTTCTTACGCTTGCCTTCTTCAGTATTAACCTCTTTTAATTTATTAGAAAAAACACTTTTATTAGCATCCTTTTTACTATATTTATCTTGTATATCTTTAATAATAAATTCATATCGATAATATAGTTTTAAAACGCTTAAAGTATGTGCAAGTTCAACCATATTATCATAAAACTTAGAACTATCCTCTATATCTTTAAATTCACCATCTATAACAAACTGATCAAGATTCTTAACCCTAGTAGCAGAATCATCTAAATAATCAAGAACATTCTTTTTCTTACTTAAAAAACTATCTAAATTATAAAACTCATCCCTAGAAACTTCTAAATTATACTTATTAACATTACCCAAATACTTATCAATCAAACTATTCTTATCATATCCAGTTTTTTGTAACAATTGATAACTAACAGCATCTGTATAAATCTTTAACTTTTCTTCATACTTCTCTAATAAACTCCAAAAATTAAGTTTTAAATGTTTAATAATATCTGGACATTCCCAGTATATACTATCAAAACATTTCTTCATAACTTCTTCAAATCTATTATTTTTCTCTATATTATCAAGAAAAACATGCATATACTTTTCAGTAAACATAGAATAAGTAAAATCACTAATAGTAAGTTTAATAGATGCATCCTCAAATATTTTTATAATATTTAAAAAAGTATTATTAATAGTATTTAGTGAAACATCATCATTAATATCAATACTACTAATTAACTTAAATATTCCAAGTTTAAAGTCAATACTATAATCACTATTATTAAATACTATTATTTGTTTTTCTTTTTCAATATTTTTCTTTAAAGAATCATAATGATTACTCTTATCACTAGGTAATAAACTATTTACTCGTAATTTTAACAATCTATATACTTCTACTTGATATTTATCAAACTTCTTTATTTGTTCTTCTACATATTCATTTCTTTCTTTAACAGCACTTTTATGAAATTTCTCCTTCATTTTTTTAGTACCAGATTCAAGTTCTAATTTAAATGTATTTATATGTTCACTATTAATAGAAATTTCTTTATCAATTACTGTATTACCCATTATTATCATCACTTTCATTTATAATACTATCATTTAAAAATTTAATATGTTGAAGTATATCTTGATATAGTTTAACTAATTCATCATTAGTAAGTTCTTCTATTTTTACTAGCTTTTCATCCATCTTCTTCACCCTCTTATAGAATAAAAGACCTTCATACGAAGGTCTTAACATTTATAATTAATTATGCCTTATCTAAAGTACTGAATTGTAAGTTATAAGCAATAGCTCCACCAGAAGCATTATCTTCACAATCAACGTCTTGGCCTTCAACCCACATATAAACTCTTACTTTTGTAATACCAGCTTGTAAAGCAAATGCTTGTGCATATTTATCAGCAGGTATACCAGCATTAACACTATATATATCTGGGGTAATAGCTTTAAAGTAAGTAGCATCAGTTGAATTTAATGCTATATTAGCACCCTCAGCAATATCAGCTTGTACACCAAGATATGGAATTTTAGAACCACCAGCTTGAGAAGTAACTACATTGTAAACGTCTGATGCATGTTTAACAGCAGCAGCTGTATGAACATCAAAATTTGGTTCCCAAATAACAGGTTTTACTGTACCATCATTCTTTAATGCCCTAACTGTAGTAGCATCAGTACCAGCAGCAGCATTACCTTGAATTACAAAACCAACACGAGCAGCATTTTGAATACCAGTAGCATTTCCAGAAGCTTGAACGTTTGAGTTAGCTGTTAAATAAATAGTTGAAGCAACGTTAGTTTGGAAATATAAATCAAATACTACGAAGTCACCAGAAGTAGTTGAATTAGTTTCTGTACTTTGTGTAGTTGTTAAAATATAAGCACCAGTACCATTGGTTGTTACACTACCAACAAACATTTTCATAAATCCAGTAGTAGGATCAATATCACCTACTGTAGATGTTGGTTTAATACTAGCCGTTTGACTAGGTAATTGGTTAGTAACACCTGGATAATTAGCACCAGTAATATCATCATTTGAAATTATAGTTTTCCAATTAACAGCATCTGTTGAAATTTGCAAACCTTCAGAAGTAGTAACGTTAACATCAATTTGACTAACTGTAACTGTCTTATTAGCAGTAAACCATGCATAAGTACTAGCAGTTAAAATAACACCAGTAAATAAAATCATTAATATTGCTATAAATACTTTTTTACTTTTTCTCTTTCTCTTAGAATTTTTCTTTTCCATTCCTCTTCACTCCTTAATCACTTATCAACATGTTCTTCAGTGAAATCCATATGTAATTTAATTTCTCCACCGAGTAAATCATTCTTACATTCAGGGTCATCACCTTCAATCCACACAACTACAGTATAACGATCTTTACTATTAGGTTTAAAATTCTTACGTTGTTCCAAAACAGCAATTTTTGAAGAAACAAACTTTTTCGTATTTGGTTCAGCTTTTCCAGTTTCTTTACTTTTTTTAGCATAAACAGTTGCTTCTCCATTGCGATAAATCATTATTCTAATGGCCTCATCAACATTCTTAATAGTATCATCTATGTCAATCTCATACCAATAGTTTACTTTTTCCTTTCCAGAATTAATTACATAGAAAGTATAAGCAATGTAATTATCTCCATTATGAGCACCAGTTTTCTCCTTATCGATATTATCTGGTAACCACTTAATAGAGATATTATCCATATATTCGATAGTATCTGCCGAGAGTTTTCTAGCCTTATTCTTTAGATTACCATTTTCTGATAAAAACACATTCTTTCTATTAGACATATTCTTATCAAGAGAAACAGTAAATCTACCACCAGCATAGACTATATACAAAAATAAATAAATAATTGATATCAGAATAAGTAGTAATAGAAATGCTATTTTAACTACTTTTATAAATAACTTTCGCTTATATACTTTTTGAGCTTCTACTTCAACACCATTATTCATCATCATTCACCTATATATCTTGTATTCTCACTCCGGCCACCTTTCCTACTATTTCTACTTAATTATAATAAATATTTTTCTCTTTAGCAACCCTAAAAACAAATTTTTTTTAAACTTTACTATTTATATTTTTTACTATGTAAAGAAAAATTATACATAATCCTTACTACATATAGAAAAAACACATACTGTCAAAGCATGTGTCTATTCAACTACTAATCACATCATCAATAAATATCATACATGTATTTACAAAAAAAATCAAAATATCATTCTACAGCAGTAATAATAAAAACTCTAAAAAATATAATATTTTCTCAGAAACCCCACTTGAAAAAGTCCATATCATTATTGGTATAGCTAAAAACTGTTTTCACAAATTATTTTACCGCCCTCATAAAGCTATAAACTACAATATCATAAAAAAAGAAATAATCAATTTAACAAATTAAAATGACGTTCACTAAACGTCATTTACTCTTTATTTATAAACATAACAATAGTCTTTTCCTTACCATATTTGGAATAATCACTTAAAGCCTTTTTATTAACATAATCCTCAAACTTTAATACATCAAAATTGACTATCTGTTCAACAAAATCCCCATCATGTAAAAACTTTGTAAAACCATCACTATACACTAATACAATATCATTTTTTTCTAAATTAAAACTTCCATATCTTATAAATTCTCTAACCGCATCTTCTCCCGTAATCGCTCCATATGAAACACATTTACCATCTTTTATATTATTAATATTATTTCGATAATCTCTTCTAACTATAACTCTAGCTTCCGCTAAATTCCACGGAATTCCTATCTTATTTATATATGGATCACTATAAAGTCCTTTATCATCAGCTGTTTGAAACTTAATATTTCCTTTCTTATCATAAACAATAACTCCACAGTCACATATATAAGCATAATTCAAAATATTATTTTCTATTCTAATGCAAGACGCAACCGCTCCATAATAATCACTTTCTAAATAATCACATTTTAAAATATATTTATTATTTAGTAACTTAACACTCTCATTACATTTTATTAATCTTTCATATAAACTTCCTGTAGCTATAGAAAATGTATTACATATTTCTTTAGCAGCCAAATAAGCGCCTGATGGATTTGGATATTTTTTAACAAACTCTTCTTGTGATATAGAAGCTAAATCACTACAACCAATCGGATCTCTTGTAATACCATCCGCAACAATAGCCTCATCACTAGAAGCAAAATATTGATCTTCAATCGGAAAATTACCATCTACATTCTTAATATTATCAAACGTTCTTTTATATACTAACATAAAAACCTCACTTACTAATTATATAATGAAGAAATATTCCATTCATATACTTTACCATCTTTTATAATCTCTAAAGTATTCTCCATCAATCTAACATCATACTCTGTATTTCTATTAACAAAAATAGAAAATTCTAAAACATTATTCCCTGAAATTTTAAAATACTTTGCTAAATACATTGTCAAGTCTAACACACAATTAACTGTTCCATTCAAACAATTTGCTTTTTTAAAGCTTTACTTTTTAATACCAATAAAATATTCGCAACCAGAAACACACCCATAATAAGTAATTGTATCAATGCTTCATTTAAACCTCTAACACCACCAAACAAAACATAAAAATACATTAATCTTATTAATATAAATTGTACTGTGACAAATCCCTTAAATATATTAAAGTATTTCCCTTCTCTAGTTTTTCTAAACTTTGACAACAAATTTATTTACACAATTATCTCAACTACAAAAATTAAATTATAAATATCCATAAAAAACATACCTCCACTATTGATAATAGTATAGCATGCAATAATAAAATTACAAACAGACAAATTTAACAAGAAGCGCTACACTTAAGAAGATAAGAAGGAGTAAGAAACTAATAAAGATAGTAAAAAGGATAGTCAAAGCCCAACAAACAAGAAACTAAAATAAACTATATAATAAAGTCTTACCCAACAGCAGAAAACTATTCTTACATCCAAGAAGTCTCAAATAGTAAAAATACAACTTACACAAAAGAAAAAACTTCCTGCCCGGAAGTTTTTTAATACATAATTTTAATTACTTAAAGTTTTTTTGCATCTCTACTTTCTACCTTACCTGTAGCTTTATCATCAAGCATTTGTCCAAGTTCATTAGCATAGTCTGGATCTTGTCTCTTTCTAACATCTTTTGCTCTTTTGTTTTTTTCCGCTTGTGAAAGTAATACCGCATCAATATTGGCACCAGAATCTCTCAATGATTTTAAACTATTTGCGAGATCAAGTGACGTTTCAAATGAAGGATAACAATCAGTCCCATAACCATAATGACCAAACTCTTTCAAAATACCATAAAGTTGGTTAATAAAATCTGGACTACTATCAACAATTGAAACTGAATGTGTCATTAAAAGTAATCTATCATCCGAAAAATCAGCTACATATTTAGGCTGGTCTTTAACAGGAAGTTCTTCAGTTTCAGACTCATGCTTAATAGCTTCTTTTTTCTCTATCTTCTCTGACTCAGAAATTTCTCCACTATGTCTAGCTATTAACACTTGTTCAGTAGAACTACTTTGAGTTCTTCCCAATATTTTATCTAAATAGTCCAAATCAGACGATCTAATACTTTGCGCATTAGGACCATTCGCAATAGCATTCATCTTTTTAATACTATCACTAATCATCGCATCAGTTTCCATAGCTCTTCTTTTTACATCTTCTATTTCGCGTTCTTGTTCTCTTTTAATTTCTTCTACTCTTTTACTAAGATCTTCCTGACTATAATCATCTCGTGCAGTATCTTTTTTTTCTTTTTTTTTCATACCAAATAAAAATCCCATATAATACCTCCTAGTATAAGAAAATAGTATCATTAACTTTTCTATATTTCAACAATATTGACATTACACAAAGTAAAGTCATCATCAAATACTAATTTAAAAGTTTGACAGTATTTCCACTTACCATCAAAAAAAGTCTTATCCTTAAACTTATAATCACCATCATAACTAACACTACACCATTTACCAAGTAAATACATAATAGAAGTAGAATGACTTACTATTAAAATTTTCTTATTTTTATACTCATTCATTACCATCATAAGAGAGCCATACATTCTCTCTAAAGTTTCTCTTCTACTCTCGCCATCACCAATCTTATAGTCATAATCATTAAATTGATGAATTTCAAAATCACTTGGCAATTCACTTAAATTCTTAATACCATGACGTCTTTCATTAAATCCATCAGTAATATTTATAAGCAAATTATTTCTATAAGCAAAATACTTTGCCGTACTAATAGCTCTAGAAAAACTACTACTCCATACTACATCTAAATTACTAAACTCATCCATTAAACTAACTCTCTCAGCTAATCTTTCTCCATCAACACTTAAAACAGTCTTCTTATTAGAAGTATAAAAATCTTCATTACTATCAATCATCCCTAATTGTTTCTTTATTACTTCTGAGTGTCTTACTAAATATACAGTTGTCATATTACCTCCAAAACATTATTAGTACAAGTATATTATCTCACAAGTATTAATTATTTTCATTTAATTTTTTTATATGCTCTGCATTATTTAAAATATTTAGTTGATATTTTGCTATTTCACATAATATATCAAATCTCTCCTCTTTACTCTTACCATTTTTAATTAGTTCAGCATTATGTGACTCTAAATTAGACAAAACAGTTAATTCATTTATTGTTGCATAATCTCTTATATTTGACAATTTAGGCATTTTCGGATTAAGTTCTCGCCATTTTTTTGCGGTTGTATTAAATAAAGCAACGTTTAAAATGTCTGCTTCTTCTGCATACTTCAACCACTCTCTATCTTTATAATAATCAATATCTGGCAATATATAATTTTTTATAGCATCAGTATGTATTAAATAATTATTTTTTGTAAGTATTCTCTTAACATCCCATTCTCTATTTTTATTTTCTAAATCCTTCAATCTTTCAAACTCTTTTATTAAATACAATTTAAAAACCGGACTTATTGAAGAAGCAAATTCAAATGCTATATCTTTATGAGCATAGGTTCCACCATATTTTCCACGTTTGGAATATATCCCTATTGCATTCGTTCTTTCACACCACTCAGTAACACTCAATGTAAACGTATGAAGTCCTGCTGTCCTTCTAAACCCGTCGAATTCGACGGAATTAAAATTAGGATTATAAATTGATTCCCACGTTCCTAAAAACTCTAAAGTTATTCTATTTCTAAGCCAATTTCTTATAACATCATCAGCCTTTGACTTACCATCTTTAAACTTTCCAAAATCAGATATACAAATATAATCATTATCATCAATATTAGTTATATTTATTTTAATATTTTGTACCTCTATTATTTTATTTGACATATTCCACCTCCATTGATTTGTATTACCATACTATAATACAAACAAACGTTTGTCAATATGAAATTGTATATTATTTAATGTGAATTTTCCCTTAGAAAAATCCCTGCAAAATAAAAACGACTTTTTACAAGTCATTTTAAATTTCTACTCGAAGAAATCGAGTTTTCTATCATATTTGGTGCTCGTATCCGGACTTGAACCGGAACTCTATCGCTAGAAGTAGATTTTGAGTCTACCGCGTCTACCAATTCCGCCATACGAGCAACCACATATCAAGTATATCATACTTTTTTCATTTTCAAAATGTTTTAAAAAAAAAGAAGAAGCTACTTATATTTTTTACTATATAAAAGTAATTTATACATATCCCTTATCAAATATAGGAAAAACACTTGTCAAGTAACTGTCAAAAAAAAGACACTATTATAAATGTCTTCCTTTATCATCACTTTTAGAAGTATCCCCAATTGATTTATCTCCAAACATCTTACCCATTTCACCCAAATCACTAGTACCAGGTCTAAAACCAGTAGTATCAGAAGATGATTGATAGAGATTTATACCAAGTGCACGAGCAACATTTTCCATCTTTCTAGCAAGTGGCTGATTAATTGTCCTTTCATACACAGCTCTTGTCTCTCGTCCATCACGTTCAATAGCAGCTATCATCTCGGCACTTTTTTTTCTTTGTTCAGCTTCATCTAGTTTTCTTTTTTCCTCTTTCTTGTCAAATTCTTTTAGTCGCACATCTAAAGTCGCCTCAGATGAGTTATATTCACTAGAAACCATCTCCTCTATATTGGAGTGATTCAAAGGCTTTTTAGCAACAAGACATCTACGCGTTACAGCTTCATTATAAATCCAAGAAATATTATCTACAAATTCCTCAGAAAAATTAGTATCATTAACAATATCAGAAGTTTTGCATATCCAATAAAGTGGATTAACTTCATTTGCCTCAGCCACTCTCATAGTTTGCATTGCTATAAGTGCTGGTACATCATATTTTCTCATTCTACAAAATTTATTTTCTCTATCATTTAAAAGATCAGAAAAATTTTGAGAAATAATACCACTAACAGCAGCATCCCTTGCAGCATCATCCCTTGCAACAGATCCAGTCGCACAATTTATAAATGTTGAGTAAAAAGTTTTTAAAGCTGGAAAACTATTTATCCTATTCATAACTATTTCATCGGTCCCAGGCATACTAGCAGCTATGTATAATGCAATTAATTTTTTTCCCTCATTACCAACAGCAATTTCCTCATCACCTACTCTAATTACAAATTCATCATCACCCATCAGATGATAAAAATTAGCAACATCCTTAAAATAAACATCCGAATTAAAAGTTTGTGAACTAATCTTTCCTTCTTTATCATTACTTTTTTGTTTGAACAAAAAACCCATATCAATTCCTCCTAATTTATTATTACCTACATTTTATCATTATTAACAACTATTAGAAAATATTTATAACTTTATTATACACTTTTTTTACAAATCTCCAACCTATCTGGCAACAAAAAAAGACATCATTAAAAATGTCTTCCCATATCATTACTTTTTGAATTACCACCAGTAGACTCACCTAACATTCTACCCAGTTCACTAGAATCACTAGTACCAAGACTAGAACTACTAGAACTGCTAGTAGTTGTGCTCTTAATAGTATCAGAAGCATAAGTTCTAGACTTTCTAGTTTTTGAAATTGAACCGTAATAATTTTTTGGTACAGGATTGTTTTCATGATGCCATTTAAGCGGCTCATCCATACTAGTAACCTGAGCAAGTGACTTTCTAGGCATTTCTTCTATCTTTTTTATAGTCATTAATATATATAAAAAATTGTTTTCTGCTAATTTATTTCCTCTACCACTAAGCACCTCGTTTAAATCACAACCATTTTCTTTATACAATCGCACACAATCCGCAAGAATACAAATCCCTGGATATTGAGGATAATAATTACCACCATATTCTTTTATTAAATTCAATAATTCCTGAGAAACTTTCGAGTTTCCATCAGTAACAGTATCAATAATTGCAAATAAAGTTTTATCAGCCTCAGGATCATCTCCATTATCAATTCTAGACGAAGTATCATCAGGTACAAACTTTTCACCAGCTATTGCGGCATTTAGTCTTCTTAAAGCCTCTTCATGACTTTTGTTTTTTATATTTGCAATTTTTTCAACATATTCCGCACTTAATAACACATTAGATGAAAGTCCATACAAAAAGTCCATCATACCTAGTTCTCGAGCTTTCATAACACCTTCTTGCTTTATACGACTCCATTCACTCTCTGGAATAATTTCTTTCAAAAAATCATTAACAACTTGATTAGCTTTTTGCCAACGATCAATTTCACTGAGTTCAACATCTACCGAAGATTTCTGTTCTTCATCGACCTGTTTACTTTCAGTTGCTGCTTCTTTATTTAGTTTTCTATGCTCTACCACACCATTTTTTCTATCTTGTTGAGAAGGTTTAGTTTCTTGTCTAACTCGCTTAGTAGATGTTCCATTTCCAAAAAGCATATCCAATATACTACTTTTTTCAATAGAAACCATCTTCTCAATATCACTTCGTTCCCAAGGCTTTTCACTAAGACCTCCTTGTCTTCCAGCACTATAATAAAAAACAGACTTATAATAAAACCAATTAATATTATCTACAAATTTCTCAGCAAAATTAGTACCATTAACATTATCAGACGTCTTGCACATCCAATAAAGTGGATTAACTTCATTTGCATCAGCCACTCTCTTTGTTTGCAATATTATAAGTTCTGGTATACTATATTCTTTACCACGATTCAATTTAAAAAATTCAGAAAACTCTTGAGAAACAATCCCACTAATCACATCATCACTTATATCTCTTCTAATTGCACATTCTTTAAATGTCGACTCAAAAATTTTAAAAGCTGGAAAATCAGCTACTTTCCTTCTAATTTCTCCACTGTTTCCATAAATACTAGTAGCTAAATATAAAGCTAATAACTTTTTTTGCTCATTACCAATAGCAAGTTTCTTTTTACCAACTCTAATTACAAATTTATCATCACCCATCTGATAATAATATCTAGCAGCCTCCCTAAAATAATCAAGATCATTTTTCATCTTTCTTTCCTTTTGACTTCGTCTAGGACTAAATAATGGTCTATATTCCATATCAATTCCTCCTAATTTATTATTACCACATTTTATCATTATCAACAACTATTAGAAAATATTTATAACTTTATCATACAAAATATTGACACACTCTACTGTAAAATTTCAACCACGTTAAAACCTCTTATTCTAGCTTCTTCAATACATTGATCATTATTTAAATGCATACAATATACTTTACTTTTTAATTCTTCTGGTATCTGTTCCTGTAAAACACCAATATATAAATGAACATTTCCCGGAAAGTTTGCCGTTGTCGTATCAATATATAATTTATCTATATTTTTTCCAGTATTAATAACTAACTTTACATTTTCTATTTCCCTAGTATCACCAGAATAATAAATTAAGCCATCAAAAGTCGTAAATAATATCCCATAACAACTTAATTCATCACTATGTTTAGTTTCCATATATCTAATAGTTTGAAATGATAAAAACTTATTATCATACTTTTTCTCATCAACATAATTATACATTTCATGACTACATCCAAAACCATTTAAAATTTCTTCAATATTTGATAAGTATTTGGCTTCACTTGGAATAATTATATTTAATGGTCTTCTCAATACATAATAAGAATACATAACTAAAGTTCCTAAACTACCTATATGATCAGAATGTGTATGCGTTATCATCAAATTAATATCAGTAATATCCTCAAGTAAACCATTAGCAACTAGTCTTTCAAAGACACTCTCACCAGAATCAATTAAAAATAATTGCTTATCATCCATAAAATATGCAGACGTATTTCCCTCTTTAGGATTAAAAGCAGCACCTCTACCTAAAAACTTTAATTCCATAAAAACCTCCTATTACTATTATTTTACCATACTTATCTTCCAAAAAAAAAGACTCCTCAAAAGTCATTTTAAATCTCTACTCAAAAGCATGAGTTAATATCAATGTGGTGCTCGTATCCGGACTTGAACCGGAACTCTATTGCTAGAAGTAGATTTTGAGTCTACCGCGTCTACCAATTCCGCCATACGAGCGACTACATACCGATTATAACATACTTTTCCCAAATTTGTTCCTACAAGTTTCATTTTATAAAAACATTTAATTAATTTGTACAACACCAACTAATACATTATCAAACTTTTTATTTATTTCTTTTACAAAATATTCTAATTCCTCTCTAAGTATATTTCCAACATAATAATATAAACGCTTATTATTTAAACTCAAGCCACCAATTACATCATCCTCAAGATGATAACAGTTTTTATTACGTAAACTATCAAAATCAAAACTTGCTACGACATAATTACTATTCAAATCACAACTATTAAGTTTATCCAAATCATCTTCATTTTTAATAATATTTAAATCAAATAAATATTTAACAATCAATAAATAACATTTCTTATATGTAACTTTTTCTCCCATAAAAGTACAACGTATATTTAATAATTTCATACTAATAATTTTTTTAGCCTCATTATTAGTAATATCTCCATTATTTATTAATTTATATAAATTATAATAATATATATCTAAAACTCTCTTATTATCATTATAAAAACTATCATTATTTTTAATAAGTCCTATCAATAAATCACCATACTTATTATATAATTTCATCGATATTTCTTTACCATAATTAGTAATAGGAATGTCGTAGCAATAATCTATATAATCATATAAACAAGAAAAACTAGATAAATAAGCTTCTAAACTAATAATTTTAGAATTACTTACTTCCTTATAACTACAAGGTTCTATTACATAATCAATTAGTTCTTGATATCCAATTTTTATATAATTTTCATCACATGAAAACTTAGGATTTTCTTCTAAGGATAAGTAAACAAATATATATTTTGTTTTATTATAATTATTATCTTTAGTTCCCATAAAATATTGATAATACTTTTCACATTGATTATCATGTTCACTAGATAATATTTTATTTTCTAATACAATACTATAATTTTGATTATTAAGATTAAAATTAATTAATAAATCTAGTCTATTTTTATCTATAACTTTTTGAGATTTAACTTCTATTTTTTCCAAATCATATTTATTTAAATCATCAACATTAATTATTGATTTTTTATTATCTTTAATTATCAATAATTCAATAATTTTCTTTAATGGATATGTTCCTAGTCCATAAACATTATCTTTTTCAAACAAAGATTTTAATATATTAGTATGCACATCTTCAAACCTAAAAAAATCAAGTTGTTTAAAAATATTATACTGAATATAATAATTTTCAAAAGCAATCCATTCCCTACTGTTTTCTAAATTAACATTCATATAAAACACCTATCTTATAAGTAATCAATTATTCATTCTCTTTATACTTAGAAGTATACAAGTCTGATTCCTCATTATCTTCTTTTTCACTTTCCTCAATAAAACTATTCATATCTGGTAAATCTTTAATTGTAGATAAACCAAAATAATCCAAAAACTCACTAGTAGTCTCATATAAAATAGGTCTACCAGGTAAATCACTTCTACCAACTTCTTTTATAAATCCTTTTGCAACCAGTTTTCTAATAATTTGTGTAGAACAAACACCCCTCATCGCATCTATTTGTACTCTAGTAATTGGTTCATTATAAGCAATAATAGCCAAAGTCTCTAAAGCTGCTTGACTCAAAGTATTGGTTTCAGGATTTTCTAAAAGTTTTTGATAATACTCTCTATGCTCATACTTAGTCGTAAGTTTAAATCTATTACCTAAAAAGTCTATTCTTAAACCTCTATTCTCATCTTCATAATCATGTTTTAATTCATATAAAAGATTCTTAGACTCCTCTTCATCTATTTCAAGTACATCTTCTATTTGGTCAAAAGTAAGACCTTCCTCACCAACAACAAATAAAAGTCCTTCTAAAACCGCTTTTTTCATACCTACACCGCCTCACAAATAATATCATCAAAAGTACCATCCTGTGTAATAGTAAGTTCATGACTCTTAGCCATTTCTAAAACTGCTAAAAAAGTCGCTATAACATACTCTTTAGAAAAAACAGGGAAAAGTTCAAAAAACGATACTCTCTTCTTCGTCCTTAATAAATTTTTAATATCATGTCTTCTCGAAGAAACAGTAACTTCATTTACTGTAATCTTAGTCTGTAAAGGTTTAGTTTCTTTTTTTCTTTCCAAATACTTTTTAAAAGCCTCTACCAAATCATCTAAAGTAACATCAGTCGTAATACTAACATCTTCTTCAACATAATTTCTAATATTCTCAGGTGCTTTAGTATAAATCTCTTTTCTTAAATTTTCTTTGTCTTGAAGTACTTTAGTAATTTCTTTATATGCTTGATACTCTAACAATCTATTAACAAGTTCTTCTCTAGGATCTTCCTCTTCTCCTTCTTCATTCTTAGGATTAGGAAGTAACAATTTAGATTTTAATTCAATAAGTTCTGAAGCCATAACCAAATACTCAGATGCAATTTCTAAATTCATCTTTTCTTGTAAATCCAAATAATTCATATATTGATCAGTAATCTTTTCTATTTCTATATCCATTATATTCATTTTACTTTCTTTAATAAGATGTAGCAATAAATCTAATGGTCCTTCAAACTCATTAATCTTAAAATCCATATCAAGAACCTACTTTCTAATTATATCTACACTTACAAGTATAACAAATTTTTCCCATTAATAAAAATATATTTTACTTTTTAATCAAAACAATTATAATATACATAGGTGATTTTATGAAACAATTCACAATGCGTGATGAAAATTTTATCTGTGAAAAATGTCACAAAGAAGTACCTCCCCTAGGATACACAGCAAGAGATCATTGTCCATATTGTCTTTATTCTAAACATGTTGACATAAATCCTGGAGATCGAAAAAACACTTGTAAAGGTCTTCTAAAACCAATTGGTATTGAAAAATTTAAAGATACTTATAAAATACTTTATCAATGTGAAAAGTGTCAGAAACTTCATAAAAATATAGTCGCTAATGACGATGACATGAACATGATAATAAAAATATCAAGTAATAATTAAACCAGTCCAAACTCTTGAACTGGTTTTTATTTTAAACATTTACTTTTACCATATTAGTAGTATATCTATTACCCTGACTATCATAAATATGGAAAAGTGCATAATACTCTTTACTAGAATCTAAATTTTTAAACTCTAATTCAAAACCATCAGCAATCTTAAACTCAACTCCAGACATTGTTCCAGAACTTTCCCACTCTGTTGTATAATTTCCATTATCATCAAATATTTTATATGACATATTCCAAAATTGAACTAATTTCCAATCTTTAAGTTCAAAACTCACTTTAGGAGCAATCAGATCTTTACTCTTCTCATCAACTATTGGTATAGCACCAGTAATTACACCTTTAGGGTTATCATCATCTATAACAAACTCTACATACACTGCTTCATTAGTAAAATTCTCAGACATTCTACTACCCCAATTTTGAAGAATTGCCGGTATTAAATACTTAATATAATCTTTTCCTTTTTCAGATTCAAAAGCAGTTAAATAAACAGACTCTTTAGAATTATAAGCAATAATACCCTTTTTCTCAATTGTAGTACTAAAAACATTATTAGAAACAGTTATATCAGTACCCTTAAATCTAGGCATATAATACTTATCACTTATCTTCTCAAAAATAACATAATTAGCCGAACTATAATTCTTAGAAACATCCTCTGGTACAGTAACACTAATAATATCATTACTAATAGCAGGTACATTACTACTTAACTTCCAATTATTCATTCTAGTACCAGTAAGTTTAGAAGAAAAATTAGTAATAAAATTAGTATACTCTGTAGCAAAATTAAACTGTCTATATAAACCCATCACACTAGTAATATTTTTTTTATTTTCAAACGGAAAATATATAGAAACCCCATAAGTATTAGCTAAATCTGTTTTTTGATATACAATAAATGAATCTAACGCTTCCTTAACTTGTAAAGCCTTATCATTATAATTACTAGGTAATTTATTAATTAAATCACATAAATCAACTAAATCATAAATAGAATTAGCATTAACTCTTCCAAAAGACTTGGTCTGATTTCTTGTTCTAGATACGTTAGAATAATCGATTGTTAAATTATCATCTACATCTTTAAATAAATTATCAATTGTTTTCTCTACATCATTAACTTTTGCTAAATCAAGTAACGACAAAGTAATTCCTTTTGCCTTAAATGTCTGCGTATAATATTTTTCATAATAGTCTACAACTAACATTCCAAAATCTACTGTACTAGTATTACTTTTTAAATCTCCTAAAAATCTATAATCCCATCCATATCCTGGTTCTACTTCTTGTGAAGCAACCATGTATTTAGCATAATTAGATAATAAGGAAGCAACTTCAACACTGGACATTAAACAAGCATCAAACCCGATCATTTCTAGTTTTTTATTTTTAAACGGACTATTATCAAATGCTTGTTTTAATTTTGGAATTGTAAGACTACCCATAAAGTTTTGATCTAATCCATATCCATATACTGGACCTCCTCCATGATCCCATAAGATTAAGCTATATTTTGATGCTTTATAGTTTTTATAACCATAGTTTAAAAAACTTGCTAAAGTATTTGAATCAGTCATACTAACTTTTTCAAATTCTTCTAACTTCTCCAACGTACCAGTTTTATTCACTTTAAAAATTGCATTTTTATCACTCGGTACATTTTCATTTTGCCATTTTTTACTACCCCCAGTATAAATTAGAATATTAACTTTATTAAAATCCGCCTCAGAATTAGTAATCTCATTAATATCAAGTGAAGCAGCAGCATATTTAGACTCCAAATCGGATCCTATCATGTAAATCATAATAGTTCTTTTCCCAGATAAAAATGCAAAACCATCAGTCATAAAATACATTATAGCAACTAAAAAAATAATCATCGCTGGTACTAATATTTTAAAATTAATAGTTTTCTTAATCTTATTACTAGTATTATTATAATTAATACACATTTCATTATTATTAACATTGTTGTAATTAGAATTTATATTACCATTAAAATTATTGTTATAATTCTGATTTATATTAGTATTAAAGTTATTATCATAGCCTTGATTCATTTTGGAATCAAAATTAGAGTTATTAAAAGAAGCACTATTACTATTACTCTGATTACTATAATTTACAGAATTAGTTGGTGTAGAAAAAACATCAGTAAAGCCTCCATTATCATGTTTTTTCTCATTATTAGTATTTAAATTATTACTACTAACTTGCACATTATTATTAGTACTATTATTATTATCAATACCATTATTAATATTATAATCAACTCTACTAATATCATCCCTATAATTAGGATTAAAAGCACTATTAGCTGGAGATGTAAAAACATTAGTAAATCCATCATTACCACGTTTTACTCCATTACTCTTATCTGTAGAATTACCAACAGCAATCTTTCCACCACACAAATTACAAAACTTAGCATCATCAGCTAAATTAGCCCCACATCTATTGCATCTCATCCTATCACCTACATTATTCTAATAATAGAATAACATATTTAGAAAGAAAAAAACAGATACAAATCTGCTAATTTCTTGGCTTAAATATAAGAGCAAATATAAATGAAAATATAATAGCAGCCGTAATACCTGTAGCTGTCAAATCAAACATTCCCATAAGTATTCCAACAACGCCTAAACTATTAGCTTTAGCTAAAGCACCATGTATAAGTGAATGCCCAAAACTAGTTATCGGTACCATTGCTCCCCCACCTACAACTTTAATAATATAGTCATAAAAACTAAAACTATCCAATAATGCTCCAACAACAACTAAAATACTAGTAATATGTCCTGGAGTTAACTTAGTATTATCTAAAATTATTTGTGAAATCATACATACAAATCCACAAAACAAAAATGAATTAATAAAAAGCACTATACCACCTCCAAACTAATAGCATGAGCAATAGAATTAATATTTTGTTTTTGATACAAAAGCGTTGGTGAAAATAAAGCTCCCGTTGCAATTAATAAAACTCTTTTTAACTTCTTAGTCTTAAGTTGATTATAAACGTATCCATAGTTTACCAATGCACTACACACCGGACCAGATCCCCCCGCCAAAACTTCTGGTTGCTTTTCTAAATCATAAAGCATTACTCCACAATCATTATAATTCTTACTTAAATCCATTTTATAATTAACTTCCATATAATCTTTAACAATCTCTTTTCCATATCTTCCTAAGTCCCCAGTCAAAATCAAATCATAATACTCCGGACTTCTTCCTGTCTCATCAAAATGTCTCTTCATAACATCAATTGCTGCTGGAGCCATAACTCTTCCCATATCATTAGAATCATTTTCATCCATATCAATAATTCTACCTAAAGTAGCACAATCAACTTTAACATCAGTCTTTTCATTAACCAAAACAATCGAAGCCGCACCAGTTGCCGTAAATGTTGCACTTCTAGGTCTAGGTGCTCCATACTCCGTAGGATTTCTAAATTGTTTTTCACAACTCATATTATGAGAAGAAACTACACATAAAGCATTTTTTACTTGTTTGCTATTTATAAAATTAGAAGCAATTATCATCTCCAAAACACTACTACTACAAGCCCCATACACCCCTATAAAACCATTTCCATATCCTAAAGTCCCATAAGTAGAAGCCGTAATCTGATTAAGTAAATCACTTCCCAGTACAATATCAAATTCATTCTTTAAAATTCCAGTCTTCTTAACAGCATAACTAAGTGAATCTCTAACTAATTTTATCTCTGCCTTCTCCCAAGAATCTTCTCCAAAATATAAATCATTATAAGTCTTATCAAAATACTTTTTTAAAGGTCCTTTCTTCTCATAAACTCCTGCAACTAATGCCGTATCTTTTACATAAACATTATTATACTTAAATGTCATTTTCCACCTCCTATTAAGAATCTAACCATTCCAAAAAACCAAGCCGCAACAACTCCATATAAAATAACAGAACCTGCTAACTTAAAAATATTAGACCCAATTCCATATATCGGTCCTTCTTTTTTATAATCAAGTGCTGCACTAGTCATAGAATGTGCAAACCCTGTAATAGGTATCAATAAACCACACTTAAACTTTGTCACTAACTTATCAAAAAAACCTAAAGCCGTAGACAAACTAGCAATAAATATCATAATAATAATCATAAATGTAGAAGCTTCAGTCCTAGAAATATGATAAAGACAACATAATAATTCAATTATTCCTTCACCTAACATTCCAACTATTCCACCAACTATAAAAGCAACTAAAGCATTTTTTCCTCTAGACTCCTCAGCTTTATGCATATCCGCAATTTTTTTATAACTCTTTTTATCCATAATCATCACCAATAATAGCATTTCCAAAATAAATAAAATAATACAAAAAAACTTAAGAATATTTCGTCTTAAGTTATAAAGCCACTCTTAATTTTTCTAAAATCTTACCTTCTTTTCTAGAAACCTGCACTTGACTAATACCAAGCTCTCTACTTGCCTCACTCTGAGTCATATCTTCATAATATCTAGCAACAATTAAATTCTTCTCTTCATCAGATAATCTACTAAGCTCTCTTCTTAAATCTAAAATTTCTGGACTAGTTTCCTTATCGTATGAAGCAACAGAATTATAAAACTCAGGAAGAGCCTCATCAACACTATAATCTAAACTTTTAACATCCAAAGCCGCCACTCTTGCTTCCTCAATCTTTTCCTCATCTATTTCTAAAAATAAAGAAAGCTCCGTAGTAGTTGGTTCTCTTCCTAATCTTTGACTCATCTGTTCACTAGCTTTTTCAATACTTTGATTTAATCTAACTAAATCACTAGATACTTTAACAAGCCCAGCTTCTCTAACATATTTGCGTACTTCTCCAAGTACATAATAATAAGCGTAGGTAGAAAACTTAGTTCCTTGAGTACTATCAAAATTATGATATGCATTAATTAATCCAATCATTCCTACTTGATACAAATCATCTTTTTCAAAATACTTTGTATATCTTTGAATAATACCATATACTAATCCCTCATAATTTAATAGTTCTTCCATATTCTCCTTTCTAAATACTAAAACAATTTAAGGCCTCAAACTCATCTTTTACATAAAACAGTCTTGATGAGTCCCTAATTTCCTTAAATACATCGCTAAGTCCACATAAAACAACTTTTCCACAACTTAAAAATATTTCAATTAGTTTACTTTGAAAATCCTTAAAAGTAGTATCATCAGTCTTTTCTACATAATTAAAATCAAATATAAAAAAATGCATTCCTTGTTTATAAAGTAAATAATCTATTTCTTCATCCAATCTTTTAAATGTTTTATTAGTTAAATCACCTTCCAATTTAATTACTGTAACTCCTTTAACCACTCCCACATCCATTTCTAACATGAATCCACCTCTCTATATTAATATAATGTTAACTACACTAATTATCTACCTATTAGACAAAAAATAGCAAAATATTCGTTCGACAAATTATAACAAAAAAATAGAAAAGCCTAAACTTTTCTATTGTAATTTTAAAATATATGGATTACTTGCTGTTCCATCTCCATCTTCAACTTTAATATCATGCATTAACGAAATAGCTGGTCTAATATAATTTTCATCAGTCACATAATTCCTTTTTGTAATAATCTTATTTATATACATCGAAATATAATTAATACCAAGATAATGATAATTAACCTCATCAGGTGATAAAGTCCAATAATTATATGGAGAGGTTCTTAAATAAGTTCCCCCTAAAGAAACTTCATCTATTGTAAGTAATGCTACTGGATACGTAAGACCATTACCTACTGATAGTCTATCATTAGCATTAGTACAAACAATAGAGGGTTTACTGTACTTACCATTCACAAAATAATTATCATCTATAACTGAATCCTTACTCTTTAAACTTCCTGAATAAAATGTCCTGTCATTACACCAGTCAGTATTTTCCAAATACTTAGTATAGTTTGAAAATAAAGTTGACCAAATAGTATCTACTTCTTGCTTTACTTTTGAACTATTTTTATTACTAAATATTTTACTCTTAATTGTATCTAATGTATCACCATTCGTCAATGCATAATAACTAATATCTATTTTATTTGTCTCTGAAGAAACGGTATTAGAAACCATATAATTAACAGTACTACATGTATTAGAAGTACTAAAACAAGTATAATTATAACCCTTAGTTAAAGCCGCAATTTTACTAGGTAAAGAAATAGCAGTTAAACTAACAGTATCCTTTAATGTATATGTTGTACCATTCCAAGTAACATCATTACCAAATATCCATTTAGTATTATTTCCTTGTGTTTGAAGTGCTGACAAAGAAGTTCCATTAGATAAAGTAATATAATCAAGCCTATAACTAGTACTTGTATTTTTTAATAAAGAAGAAATATAGTAAACACTAGTACACGTATTTGAATTATAACTAGGACAAACATAATAACCATTTAAGTCCATATCAACATATTGAGTCGCTAAATAATCAGTAGCATCTGTTATTGTATAATTACCATTACTATAAGAAACACTTTTTCCTATCTTTAAAACACCAGGTATATAATTTGCCGTTTTATTAGAACCAGAAAATATATAAACAGGAGAAGTACAAGACCTGCTTCCTTCAAGACAAGTATATTTATTTACCTGTAATGCTGAGTTAAAAGCAACAGCACGAGATGAAGAAATAGTATAAGTAGAACCGGAATTAGTCATAGCAGTTCCAAAATAATACTTAGTTGTACCCATTGCCTTCGAAAGAGAAATTGTTTTTGATTGACTAATATCCAAAACATTACTCCATGTCGCAGTCTTAGAAAGATTTTGTGTTTTAATCACATCTCCATACATATAACCAACATGTGCTAGTGAATCTGAATTATCATTAAATACTGTAAGTTTTAATCCCTTAGAAGCCTCACGACAGTTACCAGACAAATAAGAACCATCATAGACTAACTTAACTCCACCAGTAGAAGTAGTTCTAACTATTTTCCAACACATATTACCAAAAACTACATTATTATTAGTAACATTTCCATGGTAATAATGAACAGGATACTCATCATTAGCAGTTGAATAATACGTATAAACACCATTGCCACTACCAACAGCATTAGCTGTATCTAAAGTTGCTGCGCTAGCAACAACATCATATAAAGTTGCACTACCAGCCAAAGTACCATCTAAACTCTTATTAAGACTAACCTTTGACCATTTAGCCCTATAAGTTACATTCTTATATGGCATTATAAAAGAACCATCATTATTAATCTTAATACCATCAGTAACAAGTTCCCATCCTTTAAAACTATAACCATTACACTTTGGAACTTGACTAATAGGTTTAACAACATCATATATTCCAGTTAAAGTATTACTAGGCATATTAGTAACAGTACATGAGGCTGGAGTATTAGAATCATATATGACATTAAAAGCAGTAGCTAAAGTTGGGGTATCAATACTTTCTAGTCTATCCTCAACACCATAATATGAATAATTAACAAAAGTAGTATCTGTAACAGGTAAAATATCCCCAATATTATAATCAGAAGAAGCCTCTACATAAATAGTCATACTAGCTTTACCACCAGCTCCAAATGAAGAAGTCATTAAATTCCACTCTACAGAATGATCCGATAAAATATCTGCAGTACCATTAATAGTTTTCACATTAAGTATTTTAAATGGTTCCCTAAAATAATCACTTAAAATAAAAGAATCATAATAATCTTGCCCAAAATAAATATTAGAAAGAACATTCCAAACATTATTAGCATTAACTACAATCTGTTCATCACTAATATTTTTAATTTCTTGAACAACTTCATCACCCATTTCATACTGTATTGCTAAAAAAGAAAGATTAGAATAATTATTTTTTAATTCCTGATATATAGAAACCTCCTTAGGAGAATCAATAACTGGTTTTCCATCTGTTACAAATACAACTTTAACATTCTCAGCATCTTCAGGAGTATATCCTTCCATAAACTCTGCTATTTTAGAAAAAGCACTATAATAACTAATCTCTTTTTTAGCAGCTCTAGACTCATTTAAAAAACCATCAAGTGCTACATTCAAACCAGTATCATCATAAGAAAAACCAGTTATTAATGAAGCTGTATTATTAAATCCAATTAAGGCAACTCTATTCCTACCATTATCAAACATATTAGTAAGCATTGTCTTAATAGCACTAGAAAAATTCGAATTACGCTCATTTAAAGAACCATCTACTACTAAAATATAATCTGTAGAACTCCTATTTTCAGGAGCTATTGTATTAAGATTATATGTAATCATTGCTTTATTCTTAGAAATCCATGTCGCATATTTAGTAATCTTCCAAGCCCCTTCTTCATTAGCATCATAATCAAAAGCACTAGATGTATAAACAACCGAAGGAACTGGTAACTCAACAGCAAAAGAATTAGAAAACACAATTATAGAAACAGAAACTAAAAGAACAAAAATAAGTCCACATTTAAATAAATTGTTTGAAAAATAATTATATAGTTTCTTCATATAACACCTCTATAAATTAAAACCTTTTCTCCCACTTAATCATCTTAGCATGTATTACAAACTTTTCTCTTGTATCATAACAAGTTGCTAACGTAAGTATTTTATCACTTGGTTCTATTTCTAAATCATCATATTTAACTAAACTTCTGTTTTTAATTAAATCTATAAAACTTAAAAATTTCTCATTATTATCATAACCAGTATATAAATAATCATTAGTATTCATAATTCTATAAATACTAAATACTTGAAAAATATAATTATTATAAGGTGTCGAAATATAAACTAATTTCTCACTACCATCTTTATTAATTAAATCTCTTAAACTTCCAAACATACTGCCATCTACTCTACCATGTCCATAAATAATATTATTACTAACTAAATCATCTATATCATTTCTATAATCTGTATATATCCATCCTGCATAATTAAAAGATTTATCATATGAATGAGTTAAATAGTAAGAATTGTCCTTATGTTTAACTACTGGATAATTAACAGAAGTCTCAGGTACTTTTATCCAAGCTACTACTTCATCATTAATTTTAGATAATTCAGTAAAATCAACTGACAAAAAAGTACTAACTGGATTAATTTCAATTTTTGTAACCTCTTGTACAATCTCGATTCTTTCTTTAGTTTTTTTATTGTCTTCAATCCAATTTACAATATTAAAAAAAGAAAAGAGCATAGCAAGTAAAGAACAAGCTAATACACTAATTGCAATTAACTTTTTCCTCATAGTCATGCCCCTTTCTATAAAATTTCTATATCTTCATTTTTGTTTATATCATTATTAATATTATTAGTATCATTTGTTTTAGCTTCAACGAAAGAACTATAGTTATTATTAATATTATTTTGTTCACGAAGTAAAGTATCATTAGTTATATCAGTATTAACATTTTGATTAGTTGAACTAGAAATAACACTACTATCAAAAGAAATATTATTATTTACTAAATTATCATTTAAAATCTCATTTGTAGTAACTTTATTACTTTGAACTCCATCATGAATATTTAATGGTTCATTATTAAAATTATTAACTATATTATTAGTATTTATATTTCTTTCTCTTCTCTTTTTAGCAAACTTTTTCTTATCCCTTAGAACAATAAATAATACAAAAATTAATATTATTAGAACTAGAAGTAAACTTAAATATAAAATTTTCTCATCTTTTCCTAATTCTTTTTTTACAGTAGTACTTTCTAAAACTTCAGGACTATATTCAACTCTAGTCCCACGTACTAATAATCTATGTGTGTTTATCGCATACGGCGTACAAGTAACTAGTGTTACATAGTCTTCTCCTTTCTGAAGTTGTAAAGCTTCAACATTAGATGGTTCTACAACAAGTACTTGATCTACTTTATAAGCAAATACCTGATCTAGAATATAAATATAAAACATATCTCCCTTTTGGAGTTGATTCAAATCGGTAAATAGTCTTGCTGAAGGCAATCCAGAGTGAGCTGATAATACAGCGTGTGTAGTATCCCCTCCTACTGGAAAAGAACTACCTTCAACATGACCAGCACCTTTTTGTAAAACTTCATCACTTGTACCATGATAGATAGGTATTTTAACATCTATCTTTGGTATTTGTAAATATCCCATCATTCCATTATCTCTAACGTTTAAAATATTAAGATACTCATCAGATGCTGATTTCTGAGTATTACTAAATGCATCAACAATAGCTGTACCAGATATTCTACTATTGTAACGTCTAGCTGCTTCAATCATTTCTGCATTCTTATTATCAGTATTATTAGAAGTATCACTAGAATAAGCAGTAATTACTTCAACTGCTTGATTAGAGTTAATATAATTAATAACAACAGGATACAACATTATAGATAAACCTATTATAATAAATAATGAAAATATTATAATAGGTAATTTTTTCTTCAAATTATTCAGTTACTTCTTCCTTTTTATTACGATAAACAATTATAGCAACAGCAGAAGCACCAATTACAAGTAAACCAATTAAACTAAATAAAGAAGTACCAGATCCACCAGTAAATGGTAATGAACCTGCTTCATATGCAGCTATATCAGCCCTATAATATCCAGTAACTGTACCAGCAGTTGCTCCAGGAATTTTAACTTTTACAGGAACAGCATCTTTAGGTAATGTATAACCAGCAGCAGTAGAAACTTGTTTTAAATAATAAGTACCAGCTTTAACTCCTGCAAGACTTCCTCTACCATTACCATCAGTTGTAAATTCTCCAACTTTAGTATTTAAAGATGAATCACTGTAAACTTCAAATTTAACTCCAGATAATTTAACTGAATTATCTTTATCTGAATAAATAAATGCTTCAATACCATAAGTAAATGCTGAAACGTTAACAGCAGCAGTTGTAGTAGTTCCAGTACCATATGGATCATTAGCATAAGTTAATGTAGCACTATTTAAGTTTCCTTCATCACCTAGCTTAGCTCCAGTATTTAACTTAGCTTTATATTGAACAGTAACAGTTGTACTATCAATATAACTAACATTAAATACTATAGTAAGCTTTTGTCCAGTAATTGTTGCAGTAGCAACAGTTTTACCAGAAGAATTTTTAAATGTACCATTAGTATTAGTTAAAGTTGTACTACCATACTTAATAGAAATTGTACTTAAAGCTGATAATGTAATACCAGTTCCAACAGTATCATTAATAGTATAAGTAGTATTAGTAGCATTAGTTGGGAATTGTGGAACAGTTCCTACTAAAATATAACTAAATTCCTCTCCTACAGAATAATTTCCATCTTTTGATCCTTCTGAACCAATATACTTAGTAAGTGATGCTGAACTAACTTTAGCTTTAATTGTAGCATTACTAATTACCCAAGCACTACCACTTGGAGTAGGAACAACGTTTGCAACCATTACTGCAAAAACATTATTAGTAATACTAGGAATAACTAAATAAGCACCAACAGCAACTGATCCAGTAGCATTAGTACCTGATGTTGTTAAAGCAGTACTAGTAACACTATTTGTTTTAACATAAGCAGCATAAGCACTAACTAACTTATCTAATGTAGATTGCGTTCTAGTAGAACCTGATGTAATATCTCCAGAAGTTAATGCATAATATTGCTCAACTGTAAGATTCTTATAAGTAGTACTAGAAGCTAAAAATGCTTTAAAACTAGTAGTAAACTCATAAGTAAATACATTAGATGTAGAGTTATAATAAACATCTAAAACTTTGTAAGCAACCAATTTATCAGTAGAGCTAACATTAGAAACAGTAATAGTTCCAGTATTAGTTGCCAATAAACTACTAGTATCAGTTGTACCCTTTTTACTACTATCTGTTGTAATAGTAACTGCATCTACATTTAAAAACATTCCAAAAGTAAATACAGCAATCAATAAACCAATAATTTTCTTTTTCATTTAATACACCCTTTCTTAAATATATATAACAAACCACTATAAAACACCAACCTATATAGATTTGAAGCTATCTATAAAAGTAAGTACTTATAATAATTAGTTACCCATAATAATTAACCTACCCTATAATATATTTTAAACTTAAATAAAATTTTTTTCAATACTATTATAAATAAAAAAAGACCTTCTTATTAAGAAAGTCCCCTACCCTTATCTCTATTTTTATATAATGTAAATCCAACTATTGCAGATACTATTACTATCATACCAATAATAGTATAAATAATAGTACCAACTCCACCTGTATATGGTAATGAAGGAGACTTAGTAACTGGCATTTCAACTTTATAATATCCATCAGTAGTACCAGCAACTGAACCAGTAATTTTTACTTTCATACTTGTCGTAGTAGCAAGTTCATATCCCGTACTAGCTTTAGTATTTTTAATATAATAAGTACCTTCAGCAACTCCTCGTAAAATACCAATACCATCACTACCAGTAGTTATTGTACCTACTTTTTTAGTTAAACCAGAATCAGAATAAACATCATAATAAGCTCCAGGAAGTTTAGTAGAAGTATTACTCTTATCATAAGCCAACAACTCAATTCCATAAGTATAAACAGTTGTAGTAAAAGCAGAAGTTGTTGTTGTACCAGTACCATAAGGATCATTAGAATATGTCAAAACAGCACTATTTAAATTACCAACAGTACCTAAAACAGCACTAGTATTTAACTTAGCCTTATATGAAATACTAACCGCTGTACTATTAACATAGTTTGGATTAAAAGTTATTGTCAATTTTTGACCACTAATACTAGCAGTTGCTACTGTATTACCAGAAGAATCTTTAAAAGTTCCATTACTATTATTTAAAGTATCACCATCTGTTATAGTAATATCACTCAAACTAGTAAAAGTTAAACCTGCACCTAGAGTATCATTAATTATATAAACTCTATTAGTCGCATTAGTTGGATATGTAGGAAAAGTAGCAGTTAAATAATATGGAATAGTATCACTTAAACCATAAGATTTAGTAACAGTTCCAACAGCACCAACTGACTTAGTAACAGATGGAGCTGAAACCTTAGGTTCAAAATACATATCAGTTTTTGCCCAATTACCTTTACTATCAGAATAAATAACCGGATTAACAACCATTACAGAATATATTTTAGTTGTAGTAATAGGGAGTAATAAATATGCACCAGCAGGTAAAGACAAGAGAAAGTCTCCCTGTAAATCAGTTGTTATAGAATTTTTTCTTAAGTATGTCGCATAAGTACTAGCTAACTTATCCAAATTATTAGACGTTAAATTATAATACTCTGCTACAGTCAAATTTTTATAAGTTGTATTACTTGCCAAAAAAGTTTTAAAAGTACTAGTAAACTCATATGTTATAACATTACTAGTAGAATTATAAAACGAATCTAATAATTTATATGCATAAAAAGTATCTAGATCAACAGCATCAACATTCATCTCTACAGTACCAAGAGTAGTTATCAAATAACTATTAGGATCAACTGTACCTTTAGTATTAGTATCAACGGTAATATCAATAGCTCTTACATCAAAAAACATACAAAAAATAAAAGCAATTACTACCCAAATAATATTTTTTCTTTTCATAAAACATCACCCTATCATATATACTATACATATATAATAACCAAAACTGCAAAAAAAAACAAGCTATAAAACTAAGCTTGTTCTTGTTCTTTTTTTCTATTATATAATACGAATAGTAAAATTGCACTAACTACAGTAATTAAACCAATCATAGTATATAAAACTGTACCAACACTACCAGTAAAAGGTAATGTACCAGCTTCAAATGCAGATACTTCAGCTACATAATAACCTTCATCAGTTCCTTCTACAGAACCTTCAATTTTTACTTTAACTTGAACTGCATCTCTAGGTAAATTATAACCAGGAGCAGTAGAAACTTGTTTTAAATAATAAGTACCTTCAGCAACACCTGGTAAAAGAGCTTTACCATTAGAATCAGTAATTATCTCACCAATCTTATTAGCTAAATCAGGATCTGAATAGATTTCAAATTTAACTCCTGATAATACAATACTATGATCTTTATCAGCATAGATTAATACTTCAATACCATAAGTAAAAGCTGAAGCATTTACTGCTGAAGTTGTATTAGTTCCAGTACCATATGGATCATTTGAATAAGTTAAAGTTGCACTATTCAAGTTACCAGCAGAACCAACTGTTGCATTATTATTTAATTTAGCCTTATATTCAACAGTTACAGTTGTACTTTGAACATAGTTAGCATCAAAAACAATAGTAATTTTTTGTCCTGATAATGTAATTGTTGCTACTGTATCACCACCAGCATTTTTAATTACACCATTAGAATTAGTTAATGTAGTTGCACCATCTTTTACAACAATACTACCAATATTAGATAATGTAATACCAGCACCAACTGTATCAGTTATTGTATAAGTCTTATTAGTAGCATTAGTTGGATATTGTGGAACAGTTCCTACTAAGAAGTAAGAAAATTCCTCGCCAACAGAATAGTTACCATCAACATGTCCAATACTTCCAATTGACTTAGTAACTGATGCTGAACTAATTTTAGCCTTAATTGTTGCATCATTGATAACCCATTCGCTACCATTAGCAGTTGGAATAACATTTCCAACCATTACTGCATAAACATTTATTGTGGATTTAGGAATAACTAAATAAGCACCAGCCGGAACAACAGCACCAGTAGCTCCCTCTCCTGCTTGGTAAGTTAATGTTGCACTAGTTGTAACAGAATGAGTCTTTACATAAGCAGCATATAAACTAACCAATTTATCTAATGTAGATTGCGTTCTAGTAGATCCTGATGTAGTATCACCAGAAGTTAAAGCATAATATTGTTCTACAGTTAGATTTTTATAATCTTTTGTAGTAGCTAAGAAAGCTTTAAAATCACTAGTGAACTCATAAGTAAATACATTAGTTGAAGCATTATAAAATGTATCTAAAATTTTATAAGCAACTAATACATCAGTAGTAGGAGCATTAGTAATATTAATAGCAGCTTGATTAGTTACTAGAGCACTATTAGTATCAACAGTACCCTTTTTACTTGAATCAGTTGTAATTGCTTCTGCATTAACATTTAATACAAGACCAAATGTAAATATAGCAGCTAACAACCCTATAATACTTTTCTTCATAAAATAATCGTCCTTTCTTTACTTTTATATATAACAAACCCAATCCAAATATCATTAAAATATTTACGAGCTGCAGTTACTCATATTCATCTAAACAACATCTGAATAAAGATCTTGCTATCTTAAATTAACATATTTTATCTAAACTATTTAAATAGTATCTTCTGAAACATTAGAATTATCATCCTGAACATTAGTATTTAAATTATTATTAACTATGTTACTGTCTATCTCACTACTAACATCATTTTTCTTTTTTCTCTTAAGAATAAGTATAATAGTAACAATAAATATAACTAAGGCTATTCCAAATATAGCAATATACACATATATTGAATCAGCAGTATATGGAGGTTCTACTCCACCACCAGGATTAACATTTAATGATCTAGCCTCAGTCTTAGCAAAAACATCTAAATCATACATATGTATATCTTGAATTTCATTATAATTAGGTAAACTAACTAAAAGTGGTCCAGAAGAATATTCATAATCCTTTGTTTTTTTACTATCAACTCTAATTAAATATAAACCTACTTTTAAATCTTTAAATACAAATTGTCCATTACCATCAGTCTTAGTACTAGCAATATAATTAATATTATTATCAGTTATATATTTATTAACTTTAGCTGTATAATCATTCCACTGAAAACTTTTTAGTGTATTAACATCAGTAGTAAAACCACTAAAATCACCAACATAAGTAAACTCAGCCATCTCATTCATATCAGCAATCTTATATAAGTAAACATTAGTATCTGTAATATTAAAATCACTATAACTATACTTACCAATAATACTACTTACTCTATTAACTTCAATCTCTGCATAAACATTAGTAATGGTAAAAAAGAAAGCTACAACAAATGCCATTAACAATTTAATTTTTTTCATTTATATAATCTCCCCTTTCTTTCTCATATATAATACATATCCACAAGATGAAACAACAATAATGATAAGTCCTGTCACAATATACGGTATATTACCAACACCACCTGTATTAGGTAACATATTAATTGTTTCATTTACAAGATCAAGTGTAACAACACCGGTAGTATTATCATACTTTTGTCCACTAACAGTTACATTACCTGAACTATCTACAACAACCATATATGTATCACTTAATAATACATATCCAGTATGTGCTCTTGTTTGTTTTAAATAATATGTTTGTCCAGGAACTAATCCTGTAAACTCTAATCCTTCAGAAATTTTATTACTTAGTGAGGAATCACTATATAAAGTAAATTTACCATCTGTTAACGCTGTATTATTCTTATTTGTTAAATTTATCTTTAAATCAACATTAGCAACTTTAAAGTGTGCTGACACTTTATAATCTTTAGAAGTATCTAAGTAATAATAATTATCAGCAATAGCACCAGTAAGTTCTACTGTATTAACATAATCTTTAACTACATCACTACCAGCTGTAAACTTAGCAGTAAGTGTAACACTACCACCAGCAGCTATTGTACTTATCTTAGCAATACTATCACTAAGTATTGTATAATTGCTACCAGTATTAAATGTAGCACCATCTAAATAATCCTGTACCATAACATCATTTATTGCGATACTTGCATTATTTTTAACTGTTATCTGGAAGTTGACAACTTCTCCATTTTGATAAATTGATTTTTGATTTGGAATTGTTATTGTTATTGTTGGTACAAAGTATCCTGAAAAACGCATCCATTCACCATAAATAACAACATCCTCTTCCGGCATTTCAAAAGTTGCTGACTTATACCAACCTAAGAACTTATATCCAGAAGCAACTGGCTCAGATGCAACTGTAACAATCTCACCTGGAGCATAAGTAGCTGATGCTGGTAATAAACTATCAGCATTACTTGGAATAACTGCACCTTGGAATTGATAAGAAACTGTATATTTTATTTGTTCAAACCTACCAATTATTGTTACATTAGAATTGGGCATTTGAAATATCCCATCACTAAGATCAACAGTTGAAGAGGACCAACCTAAGAATTTATATCCGTTAATAACATCTCCAACTTTTAAAGTATCAAGAACAACATCATCACCAGCACCATAAGACTTAGTTGTTGGAGCAACGAATCCCTCTGGAAGCGTACCAGAAATACTATAACTAACATTATATTTAGTCTTAGCAGTAAAGCTACCAGTAAATGTTACATTCTTACTTGGCATTGTAAATGAATTATTAGAAACAGTAACATCACTCGTACTCCAACCAGAGAATGTATATCCTGCAATTGTTGGATTAGCTTCAACTCCTACCGTTGTACCTCCACTATAAGAACCAACTTCTGGAACTGGAGCACCATCAGGTACTGTACCAGTATATTTATAAGTAACAGTATATAACGTAGCTTCTTCATCACCCATAAATACATGTACTGTATTTGACTTAAACGTAAAATTATTTTCTCTAGCAAACGCTGTATTATAAAAATCAAGTCTTTTACCCCTTGGTAAAGAAGGCGTTGTTGTAACAATACCAACAGTTAATTTACAACCTGCTTGTAAATTTTTAACTTTAAAAGAAACAGTTCTTGTAGTATCATCATAGACTAAACCAGCACTATCACCGACTACATAACCAGGGCAACTACTACCATCACTACGCTTAACAGCACCAATTGTACCATCACTAGTAGTAACAAAGTTTTTAAAAGTCAATCCATCAGGTAATTTATCTTCAACATAAATATAATCACTATTGACATTAGCTGTAACAGTATCACTAGAAGAAACAGCGGTAGCATCTTTACCATCATAAATAACATCAATATAATAAGTCAAATCACTATTAGGAGCAACTCTAGCACCATCATCTAAAGGAACTGCAAAAGATCTGTTTATAAGAACAATTAAAAGAGCAACAAATAAAGATATAGATAAACCAAAGATTACAATCTTCTTCTTGTCTTTCATATTGCATCTCCTCTCTCCTATCATACTAGTTTTATTATAGCAAAACCAAAATATAAATTCAATACATCAAAAAAAGATATTAACAAAAATTAATATCTTCATACAAATAAATATTCTGGTTTTTTATAATTTAAAGAATAATTTTTATCATCTATATATTTATCAACTAAAACTACTCTTTCCTCTTCTAAACTCTTTGGAACATCTATTATTCTTTGATTTCTAGAACCTCTAAAATAAATATCTAAGCTTTTTTCTTCTAAAACAAATTTACCATCTACCAAAACATCAATATATTCTAATAGTTTTCTTTGTTTTGGATTATTAATAATAGTTTCATATGTAAAACCAGTATAACACCAAACATTAAGTCCCAACTCTTTAGCAACCTTACATATTTCTATACAAGCATCACTTTGACACAATGGATCTCCTCCGGATAAAGTTATTCCATCTTGTCCTTCTATATTTTTTAACTCTTCAATAACTTCATCAACATCCATTAAAAATCCACCATTAAAATCATGGGTCCCAGGGTTATGACAGCCTTTACAATTGTGTGGACACCCTTGAGTCCACACAACTGTTCTAATTCCTTCACCATCAACTATTGAATCTGGTTGTAAATCAGCAGCTAATCTAATTTCCATTATTTTGTCTCTTTTAATAGTTCTTTAACACCAGAGTGTTTTACGCGGTCTCTTTCTTCTGCTCTTTTACCATTATTAAATCTTGAAACATCTCCTGCTAAATAACCAGTAACTCGTCTTATTCTTTCGAACTTTTCTCCTTCTCCAACTATTTTTTCCATAAAAATTCCTCCTATTTCTAAATTATTTTTTTATCTTCCACAACACTCAGGTGCTGTAATTTGTTCTATTGGAACCCCCTCAAATTCATGTCTTCCACAACCTGGACAAACATCATTAATTACACCAACATATCCACATACTGGATCTCTATCTACTGGATGGTTAATAGCTCCATAACCAATACCAGCTTCTTTCATTATACGAATAACCTTTTCAAAAGCATCAACGTTACTAGCAACATCTCCATCTAACTCAATATAAGAAATATGTCCACCATTAGTTAATTCATGATAAGGTGCTTCAGTCTTAATCTTATCAGTAATACTAATATTGTAATAAACTGGTACATGGAATGAATTAGTATAATATTCTCTATCAGTTACACCTTTAATCTTTCCATAAATTGCTTTATCAATAGATGTAAATCTTCCAGATAATCCTTCAGCTGGAGTAGCTAAACAAGTAAAGTTTAAATTATATTTAGCTGAATTCTCATCACATCTGTTTCTCATAAACTTAATAATTTCAAGTCCTAATTTTTGACTAGCTTTACTTTCTCCATGATGTTCACCAGTTAAAGCTTTTAAACATTCAGCAAGACCAATAAATCCCGTTGATAATGAACCATGTTTCCATACTTTTCTAAGTCTATCAGTTGGCTTTAACTTCTCACCATTAGTCCAAACTCCTTGTCCTAATAAGAAAGGAAAGTTATATGAATGTTTACCACATTGAACTTCAAATCTTTCAAGTAATTGATCACGAACCTTATCCATAATTTCCCCAAGTTCATTATAGAATCCTTTCATATCAGCTTTATCTCTTTCTTTTAAAGCTATACCATATTTAATTCCAAGTCTTGGTAAATTAATAGTTGTAAATGATAAGTTTCCTCTACCAGTAACAACTTGATTATCAGGAGAAGTAACATCAGCTAAAACTCTTGTACGACATCCCATATAAGCTATTTCTGTATTAACATCTCCTGGTTTATAAAACTGTAAATTGAATGGAGCATCTACAAATGCAAAGTTAGGGAAAAGTCTCTTAGCTGAAACTTTACAAGCTAATCTAAATAAATCATAGTTAGGATCTTCTTTATTATAGTTAACTCCCTCTTTTACTTTAAATATTGAAACTGGGAATATTGGAGTTTCTCCATTACCTAAACCTCTATCAGTTGCTAAAAGTAAATTTCTAGTAACCATTCTTCCTTCTGGAGAAATATCAGTACCAAAGTTTACTGAAGAAAATGGTACTTGAGCTCCAGCTCTAGAATGCATTGTATTTAAATTATGAACAAATGCTTCCATTGCTTGTTGAGTAGCTCTATCAGTCTTTTGTAAAGCTTTCTCATTAGCTAATTTAAATATTTCTTTTATTCTATCTGATCCCTTTTGATAATCACTAAACTCTTCTAAATTAACTTCAATTGACTCTATCTTATCAATCTCACGAATAATTCTATCTATATTAATAACACCTATAAAACCATCTAAATCTAAAAAGTCATATACAGTTTGTTTAAATTGTTTTTTGAATGTTTTTAAAACACCAGGTGCTAAGTAATAATCAAGTGCTGGTATAGATTGTCCACCATGTTGATCATTTTGATTAGCTTGAATAACTATAGCAGCTAAAGAACTATAAGTTGAAATATCTTGTGGAGGTCTAACATACCCATGTCCAGTATCAAAACCATTTTTAAATAATCTTGATAAATCTATTTGACAACAAGTAGTAGTTCCCATTGCTAAGAAATCCATATCGTGAATGTGAATCTCACCTTCATCATGCATTTTAGCAAATTCTGGTTTCATTAAATATGCCTTAGCAAATTCTCTTGAAACAGTAGAACCATATTGAAGCATAGTTCCCATTGGACTATTACCATCAATATTAGCATTTTCTCTTTTAGCATCTTCTTCATTAGCAGACTTAAGTCCTAAGTTTTCTAATGATTTTAAAAACTTATGAGTCTTCTTATCATCAAAGAAAGATTGACGAGACTGAGCTCTTCTTTCGCGATATTCAGAAAAAGATTTATAAACATCTTCGTATCCTTTAGAAGATAATTCATCTTCAATAAAATCTTGAATTTGTTCAATTTGGAACTTATCAGTTTCTTTAGCAGCTTTTTCTATTTTCTTTAAAACTGCTTGATAAACTTTCTGAATATCTTTACTATCATACTTACGAAGCTTTTCATCTTCGCCATTATCAAGTTCAACACTATCAAAACCTTTTTTGATTGCTAAAGCTATTTTAGTCTCATCAAATGGTACCTTCTTACCATTTCTTTTAATAACCATTAATTGGTCTAATTTGTCGCTTACTTCTACCATAATTTAACCTCCACATAAGTAACCTTCTTTCCTTCATTTTAGAAATTAATTATAAAAAAATCAATACAAAAAATAACACTTTTTTTATCCAATTTTTTTATATGTTGATATACAAAGAAAACATCAAAAAACTTTTTTTGTTCGATTTACGACAATTGACATTTTTATACATTTAGAAAAATTACTAAGCACATTTTTTAAATTTTTACAAGTTTTTTTTAATAAATTTCCTTATTTTTCAACAAATTAGTATTTTTACAAAAGAAAAAAATTAAAAAATCGTAAAAATCGTTTTTTACAATTTCTTAATTTTTGTATCAGTTGATCCAAAACCTCCACTTCTAGAACCAGTTGCATTATCGTTATCAACAACTAAATATTTAGTAAAAACAACTTGTCCTATTACATCACCTTTTTTAACTTCAATATCATGGTCACTACAGTTAAAATATGCAAAGTAAAAATGTCCATCATTATCCGGATTACCATAATAATCTGCATCTATTAATCCTACACTATTTGCCATCAAAAACCCCTTCTTAGGCCCAGAACTACGATTTAGTAATAAATAGCACTCATCATCCATACAGTAAGCCTTTAAGCCTGTTGGAATAAGTGTAGGCTTAATTCCAGGTTTATACATAGGAATAACTATATCCTCTGCCGCCTCAACATCATATCCAGCTGAATGAGCTGTCTTTCTAACAGGTAAATTTATCCCCTTATCTTCATATCCTTTTACTACTTCAAATCCACGTTTTTTCATTATACTTCTCCCTCTAATAACTTATTATTATCAATATATAAATTAATGTTTCCAGTATCTAAACTACTTCTAACATCAATAATTCTCTGATTACTACTACCAACATAATGTAATTTTTCTAAAGCTAAACTTAAAACAAATCTACCATCTAATAAAACATCTACATTATCTAAAATAGTCTTAAGATTATTATCATCTTTTACTTGTTTCATTAACTCTTCCCAAGTATACCCTGTATAACACCAAATATTTTTATCTGGAAATTTACTTTTAATTTCACTAACTAATAAACTAACATCTTTTCTATTTCCAACATATAAAGGATCTCCTCCTGATAAAGTTAAACCACTACACCAACTCTTCTCTAATTCAGCAAATACTTCCCTCTTAGCCTCTTCATCAAAGATAAGTCCATCATTAGCATCCCACGTAATTGGATTCTGACAAGCCTGACAATGATGAGAACATCCCGCTAGCCATAAGACAACTCTAAGTCCGTCCCCATTTAACATATCAGCTTTTGTAATATTATGGTATCTCATAACTTCTCAACATCCCCATGACTATAATATAAAACTGGTTTATTTAATAATTCAGCCCATTCAATCTGCTTCTTAGTACTACTACCAATATAACCATCTTTATCAATAACAATAACTATATCACTACGACATACCTTCATTTTAGCAGCCGTATCTAATATCTTCTTAGTCTCAACTCCACATCCTGGTACCTCCCCAGATTGATTATAAACGGAAGGAGTAAAAACTAAATATCCTTTCAAAGCCAATTTCTCTTCAACCTCTAAAAATACATCTTTAAATTTAGTACTGCCTATCAATAAAACAACACTATACATCTACATCGACTTCCTTTCTGATATTTCAACCATCTTTGCATTACTTAGCATTGTATCACCATGTACTCTAGAATAAGATAAATATCCATTCATTCTATCAATCTTAGTTAAGTCACTACTACCACACTTAGGACATACATCCATATCTAACTCTTCGTGACCACATTTATTACAATAAGCAAGACTTAAATTAACTCCCTCATAAAAACCTAATTCCATAGCTCTTTCTATATAAGTAAGCATAGCCTCACTATTATAACTTAAATTATAACGCACATATTGAATTCGTCCACCCTTAAATAGTTCCCAAAAACGACTTTCTAAATCTTGTTTTTCAATACCTGTAATATCTTCCCATACTCCACAATGAAAACTATTAGAAACATATTCCCTAGAACTTACTCCTTCAATAACTCCATATTTCTTTCTAAATTGTTTAATCTGTAAACCACATAAATTTTCAGCTGGAGTACCATATATAGCATACAATATATGATCCTCATCCTTAAACTCTAATATCTTCTCATTAATATATTTTAAAACCTCTAATGCAAACTCTCCATCTTCTACAATACTCTTTCCATTATATAAAACTTGTAACTCATTTAAAGCCGTTATTCCAAAAGAAGCAGTAGAAGACTTAAGTACAGGTTCAATTGCCTCATCAGGTTTTAAATTGCCTCCATAAAAGCCTCCCTGACAATAAGCAACAGGATTAGTAGAAGCTTTTCTCTTAGCTAAATATCTATAAGTTCTAATATGTATCTTTCTAATCATTTCCAAGTAATAATCTAAAACTTCATAAAAATCATTTTGTTCTTCTCTAGCTTTTGCTAAAATCATTGGTAAATGTAATGATACAGCCCCTATATTAAATCTTCCTATAAAAACAGGTTTATCATTCTTATCTATAGGATTCATTCCTCCTCTTTCATACCAAGGAGATAAAAAAGCTCTACATCCCATCGGACTAACAACTCTTTTATATTTCTTATACATCTCACATACATAACCTTCTCCAGTTAAAGATAAATAATCTGGATACATTGTCTTTTGACTACATTTTATCGCAGCTAAAAAATTATCTCTTAAAGGGCAACCCTTACCATGTAAATTCTTATCATATAAAAATACTAATTTAGGAAATAAAGTTGGTCTCTTAAACCCTTTCTTACCTTGTCCTTCTCTATGTACATCTAATATAACTCTACTAATAAGTTTTGCATAAGGATCCGTATCAATTCCAAAAGTAAAAGTAACAAAAGGATAATCTCCTCTACTAGAACTAACAGTATTAAGTTTATATTCTATTCCTTGATATCCTTGTTCACATTCTCTCTTTACTTTTTCCCAAGCATACTTATCTGCCTCATCTTTAAAAGTATCTCCCTTAATATCCAAATACTCATTATAGTATTTTTTATAAGTCATCTTTGCATATTTTTTAAGAACTGTATCAACCTCAGGTACTGTAAAGCCTCCATACTGCATAGCCGTAGTATTAATAATAACATCACCCATAACATTAAAAGCTGTCTGTAATGTCTTAGGCTCTGTATACCAAATATTACTCATCTCAAACCCATCTTTTAATACATTAGCCATATCAAATAAACAACAATTCATAGTATCACGTCTAGCACTCATATCATGTATATAAATATATCCATCTTTACAAGCCTCTATCTCATTAGCAGTTAAAAAGAATTTCTTATAAAGTTCTTTATTCAAACTATTATATATTAAACATCTCTGAGTAGTAACCAAAGCACTATCCATATTAGCACATTCTTTATCCCCAATATAAGTAATTACTTGTGCCTTCTTATATACTTTATCTAATATATGAACAATATCTTTTTTATAATCTCTATACTCTCTATAACTTCTAGCAACTAAAGGATTAACTTGTTCTAAAGCAGCCTCTACAAAACTATGTACTTGTTCAACATTAAGATTACTAGTCTGAGTACCTATCATATCTTTAACTATTAAAACTATTTTTTCAATAGCCTCATCTGTTAAATTAACCATTACTCTCTCAGCACTAGTCTTAACAGCTTTTTCTATTCTACCAGCATCAAACTTTTCTAAATTTCCATTTTTCTTTATTATCATTATTTCTTGCATAATACTTCTCCTACTCTATGTATAAAATTCTACTCTAATAAAATAAATATAACTGTTGCATTTGCAACTAATAGAGAAATTTGCTAAAATAAAAAAAACAAGGACTGATTAAAATGATTGAAACTATTGAAAAAGATAAAATTATCTACTTTAGAAAAAATTTGTCAAACTGTGTCAATGTCTCTAAAAAAGTATACACAAATAAACAATTAATAATAAGTAACTTTTCTACTAAAAAACAAATTGGTTTTATAACTTACGGAAAAGCCTCTATTATAAAAACTGATATTAATGGTAACACTACTATTATGAGAGAATTAAAAGAAGATGATATTTTTTCTAATTTATTTTTTCAACATTCTGAAGATGAAATATATATTATTAGTAATAATGAAACTGAAGTAATTTTTATTGACTATTACAATATCCTAAAAAATTGTAACAAAGGATGTCCTTTCCACAACAACTTAGTAATTACTTTATTTGATTTACTTATAAAAGACAATCGTAAACAAAATGAAAAAATAGAGCTCTTATCACAAAAAACTGTCCGTGATAAAATCATCTATTTCTTAAAACAAAGAATGAATAAAGACAAAGTATTTAAAGTAACTACTTCTTACAAAGCTATTGCTGAATATATAGTTGTTGATAGAAGTAACTTAATGCGTGAATTAAACAAGTTAGAAAAAGAAGGTACTATCGAAAAAAATAAAAATACTATTATAATTAAAAAGTAGAAGAACACCCTTCTACTTTTACTATTTAATTGTAACATATGTCTCAATCGATCCAACATTACCAACTGCATCATAGGCTCTAATTATTACTCTCTTATTAGTTGCTTTTATCGTAAATGGTGAAGTATACATCCAATGATATTCATTATTACATGTACTACTCTTACTACCAGAATCATTTTGACACCATGTATTTGCTAAATAAGTTATCGCACCAAATCTATATTCCTTTTCAATATTACTATCATCAGGATAATAATAAGTCCACTTTACAGTACCAGATTCGTTTTCTTCAAAATCAACTTTTACATGTTGATATTTAATAAGTCCATGTTTCAACATAACTTGCTCAGCTGACTTTAACTTAGGTGGATTATTATCAAAAAACATTTGATTAGATACTACATTATCAGTATAAGATGCTCCCTTTATATCAACAACACGTAATGGTTTTAATATAAAATATAGTCTTCCAGAAACACCTTGAACATTTATAGTCTTTTCTAACTCTTTAACTCCAGCTGCATTTCCAAATGAAACGGCGCTTGATGTACCGGCTACTTGTGAACTACCAGCCGCATCAGTTGAAAGATAATAAGTCATCATAGTACCAGCTGCAAATCCTTCAGTAGATGTAAGCTTAATTTTAACTTCTCTTTCTCTTAACCATGAACTCTCTGTTGTACCTGTAACAGTAGCCGTAAAACTACCAGTAGGATCGCTAGACCCTCCCCCAGTACAAGTAATTGGATTTTCAGACTGATATCTAACTCTACCATTTCCACTACATTTCAAAAAAACTTTATAAGAGTCAACACCATTCTTTCTCTCTACATGAACATAAGTCTGTGGATCAGCACAAGAAATATTATCAGTCATATAATCTTTTGCCAATACCTTAACCTTCAATTCCTCATAAGAAATATCTGCACAACCTGACGTAGAATATCCAAATAAGTCAACACTATTAGAATCCACATATAATTTAGCAGAATCAATTAACGAATCCCCATAAGTAAGAAATTTCTTATTCCTATTTTTACTTTGTAATTGTTGCACTTCTGGTAATGCCAACATAGTTATAATTCCCATAATAGTTATAGTTACTAAAAGTTCAACCAAAGTAAAACCCCTATTATTTACTTTTCTCATAAAACCAACCTCTATCTTAAACTAATTATATCATAAAAAAATATGTATACAAATACATATTTTTATCTAGGTAATAAACTTAAACTAACTTTACCTTTTTCTAATGAAATATCATCTACATAACAATCAACTATATCTCCAACACTAACTACTTCACTAGGATGTTTAATATACTTAGTTGTAAGTTTAGAAATATGAGCAAGTCCATCATTATGAAGTCCAATATCTATAAACGCTCCAAAGTCAACTACATTTCTAACAGTACCTTGTAACTTCATACCAACAGATAAATCTTTAATATCTAAAACATCACTCCTAAGTAATGGTTGTGGCATTTCATCTCTAGGATCTAGATTAGGTTTCTTTAAAGACGCAATAACATCTTCTAAAGTATAAATATCAGTACCTATCTTATCTTTATATTCTTCTAAATTAATACTATCAATTTTCTTAATTAACTCATTCTTACCAATCATATCCATACTACAACCTAAATCACTTAGTATCTTTAATGCAACATCATAACTTTCTGGATGAATTGCTGTTGAATCTAAAATATTATCTCCATCAACTACTCTTAAAAAACCAATTGCTTGTTCATAAGCCTTGTCGGATAATAATTTTTTCTTTCTTATCTCATCTCTAGAAGTAATTTTACCAATTTTTTCACGATACTCAATTATCTTTTCAATTGCCTTCTTCGTAATACCAGATACATATTTCAATAATGAAGGAGATGCCGTGTTAATATTAACTCCAACACTATTTACACATTTCTCAACTACAAAGTCTAATGAACTAGACAATTTCTTCTGTGAAACATCATGTTGATACAACCCAACTCCAATACCATCTGGTGGAATCTTTACAAGTTCAGCCAAAGGATCTTGAAGTCTTCTACCTATACTAACTGCACTTCTCTTCTCAACTGCTAAATCAGGAAACTCCTCTATCGCAATAGGTGAAGCACTATAAATAGAAGCACCAGCTTCAGATACAATTACATACTTACAATCTAAATTATATTCCTTAATCATATCAGCACAAAACTTTTCAGACTCACGTGAAGCCGTACCATTACCAATCGCAATAATTGATACATTATATCTCTTTATAAGTTGTACTACAACCTCTTTAGATAAACGAACTCTCTCTTCTGTATTACCATTTAAAAATGGTTTAATAACAGTCGAATCCAAATACTTTCCATTCTTATCAACAACAGCTAGTTTACATCCATTAACAAAACCCGGATCAAACGCTAAAACTACTCTTTCCTTCATAGGCGGAGTTAAAAGTAAAGCCTCTAAATTCTTTCCAAAATTATCAATAGCAGCCTCTTCTCCTACCTCAGTTAAATCACTTCTAATCTCTCTTTCAATAGAAGGTTCAATTAATCTCTTATAAGAATCAAGTATAGCCTCTTTTACAGTATCAACTACAAAAGACTTATCATTTTTAATAAGTTTCTTCTCTAAATAAGATAAAACTCCTTCTTTATCTATATCAATACTAACACTAAGTACCTTTTCATTTTCTCCTCTATTTAAAGCAAGTATTCTATGTGGCTTAATATATTTAACTGGTTCTTGATAAGAATAATACATCTCATATGTTTTAGCACTATCTATATCTTCACCCTTTTTCTTAGTAGAACTAATTATACCATTCTTATAAAAATAACTACGTATCCATTTACGATAACTAGCATTATCACTAATCCATTCTGCAATAATATATTTAGATCCTTCAATACACTTCTCTGCTGATAAATCATCTTTTACAAACTTACTAGCTAAGTCTTCCAAAGTCCCATTCATAGGAAAACTCATAATCATCTTTGCTAAAGGTTCAAGTCCCAAAGCAATAGCTTCAGTTGCCTTAGTCTTTTTCTTTTCTTTATATGGTCTATATAAATCATCAACTTCTACTAACTTACTACATTTCAAAATAGAATCTCTTAACTCATCAGTAAGAAGTCCCTTCTCATCTATTAAACGTATAACATCTTCTTTACGTTTTAATAAATTAACTTGGTACTCATAAACCTCATTAATTTTTCTAATTTCCTCTTCATCTAAAGCCCCAGTAGCCTCTTTTCTATACCTTGCTATAAAAGGTATAGTATTACCCTCACTAAGTAATTCTAACACCACTATAACTTGTTTAGTACTAACTCCCAAGTCATTAGCAATCTCATTAATAATCATTTCATTCATTATGTCTAACCTCTTTCAAATAGTATATTTTAATTATAACTCAAACTAACAAAAGAAAAAAGAGAGTTTACACTCCCTTCATAATTTTAATCGCAACATTATAAGCATTTTCTAAATCACTAAAATGTCTATCTATATATCCTTTATCTCCATCTTTACTTTTTAATTCATGTAAGAAACTAATATTAGCTAATTTTGTAAAACCTAAGTACTTACAATCACTTTTCAATGAATGTACTTCTATTGAATAATTAGCCAAGTCGCCTTCTTCTTTATATTTCTTTATATTTTCCCATTTCTTATCAATTGAATTTAAGAAGTCTTTCAATGTAACTTCATACATATTCATATCTCCAAGTAACTCTAAAGCTTTATCTACATTTACACCATTTCTTCGTAAATATTCTTCTTTAGTTTCAGCTTTTTCATCTAACTCTTTATTATCAACAACAGTAACAGTAGATACTACTTCTTCTTTCTCTTTTAATACTGAACCAAGTACTCTAGTTAATTCACTTTTTTCTATTGGCTTAGCCAAGTAATCACTAAAACCAACTTTCAAATATTCTTCCTTAGAGCCAGAAATAGCATTTGCAGTTAAAGCTACTACTGGAGTAATAAATCCCGGAATTGCTTTTAGTTTAAGGAATGTCTCTTTTCCAGACATCTTAGGCATCATATCATCCATAAATATAAGATCATACTTTTCCCCCATGCTAATCCTATCCAAACAATCAAACCCAGAATTAACACAAGTAATATTGTTAGCCCCTTGTTTTTCAAGTAATTTGGACGCAACTTTTAAATTTAAATTATTATCATCAACTATTAGTATTTTAGCAGCAGCTAAATCTATATCTTTTTGTATAACTTTAGGCTTTTCTATTTCAGATTCTATTTTTATAACTTCTGTACTAATTTTTTGTGGTATCATAACTGTAAACTTAGATCCAGATCCATATACAGTATGAACAGCTATTTGTCCACCCATTAAATCTATTAATTGCTTAGTAATTGCAAGACCTAATCCAGTACCCTCTATGGTACTATTTTTATCCTCATCAAGTCTTTGAAACTTAGAAAACAAATTTTTAATAGCATCCTGCTTAATACCCCTACCAGAGTCTTCTACTGATATAACTAAACGAGATATATCTCCATCATTAACACAACTAACTTCATATCTAATAAATCCTTTATCAGTATACTTAACAGCGTTAGATAATAAATTAGAAATAATCTTCTTTACATTATTAACATCACCATATAAAACAGCAGGTACATCAGGAGCTATATAAGAAGAAAACTTAAGCCCCTTCTCCTCCATTTTAGGAATAAGTAAATTAGCAACCTCTCTAAAAGCAGCCCTAGAGTCATAAGAAATACAAACAAGTTCCATCTTACCAGACTCAATCTTAGAAATATCCAAAATACCATTAACAATTTCTAATAATGTTTTAGAAGCATTAACTATATCCTTAGCATTCTCTTTAGCATCAGTTAAACTATTAGAATTAACAATACAATCACTAAAACCAACAATAGCATTTAAAGGAGTCCTAATCTCATGAGACATACTAGATAAGAAATCAGTCTTAGCCCTATTAGCCCTATCAGCCTCATTCTTTGCCTTTTCTAAACGCTCAACCATCTGCATATCTGGATTTTCAATAGTGAAGTACATTAGAGAAGTAACAATAGATTCACATAGTATTAACAAATGAAAAGACGGATGCATTTGTTGTATAACTATTGCTATAATCCCAATTCCCAAAAAGGTAAACAGTGGAATATATTGTTTTTTCTTTATGTTCTTTATATTTTTACATACACAGAAAATCATTGCCGATATTTCTATAAAAGACAAAATATAACAGACATTAACTGCCATTCCATACGGATACACTTCATTTATATTATACTTTAATTGTAAAGGTAAAAACATTATCATCAAACAAGAAAGAAAGAAAAAAAACAAAGAAAAAACTTTTATTTTAAAATAAAACCCAGGTAAATCACTAACTCGATTTTGAAAGGAAATTATTAAAACATAAAGAAAAAAAACAAAAATCCATATTACGTAATAAAATAGATTTACACGAACTATTATTAAATTAATCAAAGAACTTATAGAAAACCTTGAAAAACAGTAACAACCAAACATATCAAATATCGTACCAAATATTGTCAAAATCAATATAATAACATACACTCGATTTTCATGTAATTTTATTCGTTGTTTAGAAAAGTAAACAACTGCAAAAATTAATAGAAAGAAAAAGCAAACAATAGAAAAATATACACTGTTCATATAGCCACCTCTATTCTATATAATTGTACTACATTTTACTTATATATACAAATAAAAAAGTTACCTAACACAGCTTTGTTAAGCAACTATCTTAAATTATATAGTCTCACGGGGAATATGAATTAATTGTTTTACATCTTTTTTACTGCTAGAAACATCATAATTAACTTGGGAAATTTCCAATAAATAATTACCATCAATTTTCCCACCTAAATTATGAGGCATTTCATCAACAAAGAAAATATCATATGGAATAGAAGGTTCTTCCAAACCTTGAAAACAATTTTTCAATATTCTTTCTTTAGCATTTTCCAAAGGAACACCATCTTTTAATTTTACAAAAGCAACTGGAACCGTTTGATCTTCAGGATGAGAAACGCCAATCACTTTACTAGAATCAACAATATCTATACTATCTAAAAATTGGGTAACTGTTGAAGGATGAACATTGAAGCCTCTTCTCATAAATATATCTTTAATACGATCTGTTAAAAATACTTGTCCATCCTCGTCAATCGTACCAATATCACAAGTATGTAACCAAACTTTACCATCACGATGAAGTTTTAAAACCTGCTCAGTTTCAGTAGGATTATTTAAATATTCCTTCATAACAGTAGGCCCAGAAATACACAATTCACCTAATTCACCCATTTTTAATTCCGTATCAGTTCCAGGAACAAAAACACCCATATTTTCAAAAGCTAATGGTACTCCAACACCACCAAATTTATACGCCCTCTTTTTGGCAAAAGTAGCAGCACCACCATTTTCGGTACAACCTAAACCTTGTCTAACAAATATCTTTCCATCATCACAAATTCCAACAAAAGTTACATCATCAACACTATTTAGCTTCTGTTCAATAATCCTTGGCAAAGAAGCACCTCCAGAAACACAAGTTTTCATCTTTGGCAATCTAGAAATGTCACCATCTATATCTTTTAACAAATTATCATAATGAATAGGTCCGCCAGTAAAATGATCAAATTCGCCAGTTTTTATATATTTAAAAATATGAGTCTCAAGTGTTGGAATAAGAACACTTTTTACACCACACACACCTGTATAGTGTGCAACTGCAATACCATAACCTATAGATTGAATGAGAATATCTAGAGCAACATCACCTCTACTTATATTCATATCACCAAGTAAATGCTGTAATGCCATCGCATTTAAATTTTCATTAGTTAAACAAACACCCTTTGAAACCCCAGTTGTACCACTAGTACCAACAATAACAGCGGTAGTATTAGGTTCATAAATAGGAGTTATAGAAGATTTAGACCTATTGCTATACTTAGAAAACTGCAAAAAAGACATATTTCTAGCATCAGATGGAACATTAACATCTACAGTTGAAAAACTCTTATTTTTCCTATTAAGTTGAAATAATCTACTAGAAAATATTTTTGGCAAAGATTCTTTACCATCCGACACTATAATATTTTTTACATTGCCAGATTCTTTTAAGGCATCCGCAAATTTTCCATAAAACATATTAAACATGAAAATATTCTTAACATTATTATCAGCAATTATTCTAGATAATTCTTTTGGAGGTATTGAAGGATTAATAGGATATGCAACAGCACCAAGAATATTAAGTGCATATATAAGTTCTCGACACTCAGGAACGTTTGGTAAAGCGAGTAAAACAACATCTCCCTTTTCAACGCCAAGTCCATCTAATGCCTTCGCATACTTTTCAATTTCTTTAAAATATCTACGATAAGTTTTTGAAAAACCAAAATACTTTAAAACAATTGCATCCAAATCATCTGAATTACACTCTTTCAAAAGTTGATAAATAGACATAGCAGGAATTGTGGTTTCATCAATATTTTCAGGATAATTAACCAACCAAGGTTTATCAATAGAAGCATATCCAGTAAATGATTTTCTTTTACCACATGTACCTTTATAATTTAATTTCTCAATATTATCAGTGTAAAATTTAATATTTTTCACTTTAACTTCCCCCTCTAATTGCCGCTTATTATACCACAAAAAGTAGAAATTATCAAGTAAAAAGAAGAAAATTACTCTCTACAACAATTGTATACTATCCATAGTTTTAAATCAATAGGAATTTTTTCGACATCATTCGACATCAAAAACCAATCCTTAATATCTCAAACTTAGTATTATAATTAACACCATCTATATTAGCTAAATACTCAGACGGATAAAGTAAATCAAACAAAGCAGTCTTATTAAAACCAATTGCTCCTCCTCTATCCAAAACAATACCTAAGAAAACTTCACTACCATAACTTACTCTAACTATTGTACCAAATGGATAAGACTTATCTCCAGCAAGTATTCTAACATTTCCATAATAACTATCATAATAATAAATAGTACCATCACCTACATAGTTACCACTTGCTAAATAGCCAGAACATCCGTAACAGTCAGGCCCATACCTAGATAATTTACCATAATAAACATCTACTATCTCTTCACTATTACTATTATCCTCTAAAACTACTTTCTCATCTATCTCATTATTTGTTTCTTCAACACTATCAGTACTTGTATTATCTAAAACTACCTCAGTTTTATTCTCTTCTTCATCTGCATAATTATCATTATCATTTACATCTACTTGAGTCTCATCTAATATTTCTTTAGATGCATATACATACTTAGTATTAATAATATTATTTTCACTTCTTATAAAAACAGAACCAACTGTCAATATACATAAAACGTAAAATAATATAAATTTATAATTTTTCATAAAAAAACTCCCTGTAGGCATTACAATACCACATTTACAGGAAGTTTACAATACTTTACATAATTTGCCAATTATCCAGCAGTTCTCTCACAAGTATACCCAGACGCATGCATATTTCTCTCTATTTGATCAATATCTTGATCTTTCTTAAATTCTGGATAAATACCACCAGCTTCTACATAAGCCGCAGTAACAACCTCAGCATCTAAAGTAGTATAATCTAATACTTGTTTTTCAGTGATAGTACCACCAGACTGATCACAAGTAACATTAACACCACCTAAAGAAGAAACTTGATCTTGTAACTTATTACACTTAGTAATTACTAAATCTAAAGATTCAGCATCAATAACAGAATCTCCCATAGTACTAGTAATATAAGTCAACTTATTTAATTTACTATCTTCAAAACTAAATTGTCCAGTATACTCAATATTAAATATATCAGTCGTTCTACTTAACTTACAAGTTAATAAACCAGTTGTGATAGTTGGTGTATTCTTCTGATCATTTTCTGCTTTCTTTAAAGATACAAAAGAACTAATATCAGGTAAAAAATATACTAAAGCAAACATAAATATAAAAAATACAATCATTGTAACATACTTTACCTTACTAACAGGAACAGGTACATATTGTTCTCTCTCAGCTCTCTCCTGTCTTTTCTTAGCCTCTAATTCTTCAGACATCTTTTTAGACATAATAACAGGAGTACTTTTCTCTTCTTTATTACCAAAAAGAATTTTATCATTTACTACCCCAGTACTATTTATATTCTCATTATTGTTAGAACTATCTACATTAGGAGTAACATTAGACGTATTATTATCTTGTTCTAAATTATTATTAGGATTTAAATTACTATCCATATACTTCCCTCCTATTCTTCTATAATTATATCATATAAGCCTATCTTAAACTAGTAACTTTTTCTTGAAAATCATCACTACATACAATATAACTACCAGATGTAACAATATCAACACCATTACATAGTTCACGAGTCTTATCATTAACTCCACCATCTATATTAATAACAGCTTTAGAGTTATACGCATCAAGTAACGCTCTAACTTCTTCTACTTTCTTACTTGACTCTGGTATAAATGCTTGTCCTCCCTTACCAGGTTCAACACTCATAATTAAAACTAAATCTATATATGGTAAATAAGGAACTAATTCACTCACTTTTGTATTAGGCTTTATCGCTAAACCAGCCTTAATAGAATAACTATGTATTAACCTTAAACTCTCTTCTATATCTTGATCTACTTCGACATGAAAAGTTATATATTCTGTATTAAGCTCTGCATATAAAGGAATATACTTACTTGGATCTTCTACCATTAAATGAACATCTAATCTTTTAGAAGTATATTTATAAATATTCTTCATCTCACTAAATGGCATAGTCTTATTCTTAACAAACTTACCATCCATTATATCTACATGTATATAATCTACATCTGTCTCATTTAATTTAACTAAATCTTTTACTAAGTCTTTACAACTTAAGAATGAAGCACTTACTTTCATTTACTTATCCCCCCCAATAAAATTTAAATAGTTAGCATATCTACTATCTAATATATTATTCGCTAAAACATTCTCCTTTACTATACATTCTTTTTCTTTTGTATGCATACAGTCTTTAAATGGACAAGGAAAATCTCTAAATTCTCTAAAAGCATCTCTAATTTCTTCTTTACTATATTTATTAAAATCTAAAGCAGAAAATCCCGGAGTATCCATAACTTTACCATCATATATTTCAAATAACTCTACTACTCTAGTCGTATGTCTACCTCTACCTAAAGCAACAGATACTTCTCCTGTTTCTAAATTCCAATCAGGATTAATTTTATTTAATAAAGTACTTTTTCCAGCACCAGTCTGTCCAGTAAACACACTAGTCTTATCTTTAATTAATTCCTTTATCTTAGAAACATCCTTATTAGATATAACTTTATATCCAATCTTTTTATAATACTCTAATACTTCATATATATCTTTTAATTTATCTTCACTTACTAAATCTTCTTTAGTTATACAAATAATTGCTTCTACATTATGTAATTCCATAAGTACTAATAACTTATCTAATAAATTTAATGAAAAGTCTGGATTTACTAAACTTGTAATTATAAAGGCTTGATCAATATTACTAACTTTTGGTCTTTCAAACTCATTCTTTCTAGGTAATATCTTCTCTATTAAGTTTTTATCTCTACTGAAAAGAACATAATCACCAACTACTGGTGTAATATGTTCTTTTCTAAATATTCCTCTACATTTACAAGGATAAACTTTATCTTCACAACTAACATAATGTAAATCACTAACTATTTTTATTATTTGTCCTTGCATATATCCCCCATATTAATTTGTTTTATTATCTGTTTTACTATCAGTTTTTGTATCGTCTTTACTATCACTCTTATCAGTATCTCCTACTGGTTCCTTCGCAAAAGTAACAGTTATTTTTGTTTGTTTATATATTGGACTACCAGGAGCTCTAGACTGACTAATTACTTTATCTGGAGCATAAACCGTTGTCTCTTCATATTTCTTTTCTAATATTAAATCATACTTTGCACAGAATGCTTCTACATCATCAACAGACCACTTTTCAGCATTCATATCTGGGAACTTATCAATAATATCTGGAATATATAATGTTATTGAATCTCCCTTTTTAACCTCTGATCCAGCTGCTAAAGATTGACCTATAATTTCTTGTTCATCATACTCTTTATCATTATCAGTTGGTTCTTTTTTCTCAACTGTAACTTTTAATCCATATTTAGTCTCTAGTATTGTCTGAATCTCGATATAATTCTTACCAGTATAATCTTCTATCTCATATACTTCTTCTCCTAATGACTTATATATTGTCACAACAGTACCTGGTTTAACACTTCTACCTTCTTCAGGATCTGTTCTAGTAACTCTATTTTTATCTATTGTTGAAGAAGCCTCTGTCTTAATCTTAGTATCTACCTCAAGTCCTAATGCTTGTAATTTCTTCTCACAAACACTAATCTTTTCTCCCTCACATGTAGGAACAGTAACAGGTTTTTCATTAGAAAAAGCTGGTACAATAAAGAATATAACTACTAAAACAAGTAAAAGTAATCCAAATACTACTGATAATATAATAATGATTATATTACTTTTCTTTTCTACAAAGTCTTCACTATCTTCTACTTTAGTAGCGACTTTTTCTGTATCTTCTTCTCCATCATTATTATCATCTTCATCTTTTTTAGGAGCTTCTTGTTTCTTAATTCTCTTTGTATTTTCAGTTTCATGCTCTGGATACTTATATTGATAAACTGGCTCATCCATTCTATCATCATCCAAAGCTGTAAGTAAATCTTCATGCATACTTCTAGCATCATCATATCTATTCTTTGGATTCTTAGCTGTTGCTTTACGTATTATATTCTCAATACTTTGTGGTATTGCTGGGTTTTCTTCTCTTAAACTTGGTAATGGATCTCTCATATGTTTAAGAGCTATCTCTACGGCATTGTCTCCTCTAAAAGGTAAACTACCACTTAACAATTCATAAAAGATAATACCCATCGAATATATATCACTTTTAATTGTACAACCCTTACCAGATGCTTGTTCAGGTGGTAAATAATGAACACTACCCATAACCGAATTAGTTTGTGTAAGCTGTGTTGAATTAAGTGCCATTGCTATACCAAAATCTGTAATCTTAATTTGTCCATCATCTTTAATCATAATATTTTGAGGTTTTAAATCTCTATGAATAATGTATGAATCATGAGCATGAGCCATACCATCAGTAAGTTGTAACATAATATCAATTGCTTCAGACAGAGTTAATGTTCCTCTCTTCTTCAACAATTGTTTTAAAGTCTTACCCTCAATATATTCCATTACTATATAATAAAGTCCATTATCTTCTCCAACATCATACATCTCTACTATATTAGGATGTGCTAAAGAAGAGGCAGACAAAGCTTCTCTTTGAAACCTTCTAACAAACTTCTCATCGTTAGATAAATCTCCCCTTAAAACTTTAATCGCAACATTTCTATCTAGTATCGTATCATAGCCTAAATAAACATTGGCCATTCCACCTTCACCAATTGATCTTATTATTTCATAACGATCATTTATCTTTTGCCCTTTCGTAATCACTATTTGTCACCTTCTTTTTCTAAAGTCAAATAAGCAACCGAAATATTATCTGTTCCCCCACGATTATTCGCTTTTCTAATCAATCTCTCTACCTTTTCCTCTACACTACCTTCACCTAGTAGTACTTTTTCTATTTGTTCTCTATCTAACATATTAGTAAGTCCATCACTACATAATAAAACTTCTCTAATATTCATATCCATATCACATTCAAATATATCAACATCCACATTAAGTGCTGCCCCTAATGCTTTCATTAATACATTTTTCTTTGGATGAATACTGGCTTCTTCTTTAGTAAGTTCCCCGGCACTAACTAATAAATTAACTAATGTATGATCATATGTAACTTTTCTCAACTCATTATCTTTTAGTACAAATCCAGAAGAATCTCCTACATTACCAAATAATAAATAATCTTTGGTATATACAGCAAGTACTAATGTAGTACCCATACCCTTACTCTCTGGATGAGTCTTTTCATGTTGAAAGATTAAAGTATTAATTGTATCTACTGAATCTCTTATCCAGTTTATTGCACTAATTTTATTTAAATGGAAAAATGTTTCTTTAAAATGTTTTCCTAAATAACCTATCGCTATAGAACTAGCAACTTCTCCTGCAGAGTGTCCTCCCATTCCATCCGCAATAGCCATCAAGTATTCATTATCACTATTTTTAACTATAATTACACTATCTTCATTATGATCTCTAACTTTACCAGCATCAGTTAAATAAAATGATCTCATACTTCCTCCTTCTTACTTCTAAGTTGTCCACAAGCAGCACTAATATTACCGCCAAATTCTTTTCGTATTGTTACACTTATATTATTTTTCTTAAGTATATCATAGAATTTCATAATTTGAATAGTACTACTTCTCTTAAAATCTAAATTATTAGTCTCATTATAAGGAATTAGATTAATATAACAGTTCATACCTTTAACTAAGTTACTTAACTCTATTGCACACTCTACACTATCATTAATTTCCTCTAATAATACATATTCAAATGTTATTCTCCTATTAGTCTTATTATAATACTTCTTTAAAGCTGGTATCAATACATCTAAAGGATAAGCTTTATTAATTGGCATTATCTTATCTCTAATCTCATTATTAGGAGCATGTAAACTAATTGCTAAATTAAATTGTAAATCTAATTTACTAAACTCTTCTATTTTAGGTACTATTCCACAAGTAGATACTGTTATATGTCTAGCACCAATTGCTATTCCTTTAGGGTGATTAATTATCTTTAGGAATTTAACCAAGTTATCATAGTTATCAAATGGTTCTCCAATCCCCATCACAACAACATGACTAATTCTCTCTCCAAGCTCTTCTTCTATCATAAGTATTTGTAATACCATTTCATATGCTTCTAGATTACGAACCTTTTTTCTTCTACCAGACTCACAAAACTTACATCCCATGTTGCAACCAACTTCTGATGAAACACATACACTATTACCATAATCATGTCTCATTAAAACAGCTTCTATATGCTCTCCATCAAAAAGTTCAAATAAGTACTTACAAACATCCTTATCTTTTTCAACACTAACTATCTTTAATCTATCTATACTATAATCACTAGAAACTCTCTCTAATAATTCTTTTTTAATATTAGTAACTTCATCATAACTTTTAATTCTCTTCTCATATAACCAAGAAAACAACTGATCAGCATGAAACTTCTTAGAACCTATCTCTATAAAGTAATTCTCTAAATCCTCAAGTGTTAATCCATATATATTATTCATTCTAAATCACCCATCAATCTAAAAACTATTATATCACACTATATAAAAAAATTGCTAATCTATTGGATTAACAATCTCACTAACTTTACCAAAGTCACTATAATTTAATGTAATAGTAAAAGTATTATTACATACCTTCTTATATTTACCATAACTATTTAATACTATTTGTATTTTATTAACATCTCCACTACTATTAGTACTAAATATAATCTCATTAGGTACTTCTTCTATATCTATATTGATACCCTCTAACTTATTAACTATACTAGCACTAAGTATTTTATATGAATAAGTAACTTCACCCGTCTCATACTCAGTTTTTGATACAAATGTAGCATCCCCAAATATATCATTAATTCTATCTATCTTTAAAAAATCTTCAAATACATAAGGATTCTCAGTCTTTAACCAAATACCACTAGCATTAGTATAATAATTATCTCCATTTTTATAATAGTTTACACTATTTACTGTAAACAACTCATCAGAATTATTCTTATTACCTATATAATTATAAATAACTCCATCTACATTAACACTATAATTAAAATTATAATTAGCTTGTTCTATCAAACTAAAAGATAAATTATTATTAAATTTATTATTATTTACATCTACAGGATTACTATATCTAGGATTAATTCTTGCTACTATTGCTATAAATAAAAAGAAAAAGAAGTAAAAACCAAAGAAAAGTATTGCTTTACCCTTCTCAGTCTTTCTTAGTTCTTTAATTGTACTAATAAACTTTTTTATACCTTCTTTTATCTTTTTCATCTAACCTAACACCTTACCAACTAAACTCTTATCATGTAAACCATTTATATAACTACTAGCACTCATTCTCTTCTTACCAAATGGTTTTATATCTGTAAGTATTATTTCTCCATCTGAAGTCATAACACCTATACCTTCTTTATAAAGCCCTGTTACTTCTCCAATTTCTTTATTAGTAAACTTTCTCTCACTAATTTCTGATCCATATATTTTAAACTCTTCTCCATCTACTAATAAATTAGCCCCTGGTACTGGAGATAATCCCCTTATTTGATTAAATACTTCTCTTCTAGTTTTACTTAAATCTATATGTTCTTCTTCTCTTTTTATATTATAAGCATAAGTAACTTCATCTTCATTTTGCTTAATTCTCTTATTTGTCCCATTTATAATACTAGGCATAGTTTCAAGTAATAAATCTCTTCCCATAATACTAAGTCTATCATGTAAACTCTCTAAATTATCACTATCTAATATCTCAGTCTCACTAGTAGAAATAATATCTCCATTATCCATCTTTTTATCCATATACATAATAGTAATACCAGTCTTACTATATCCATCTATAATAGCTTTATGTATTGGAGCCCCTCCTCTTAATTTAGGAAGTAATGATGCATGTACATTTATACAACCAAGTTTAGGATAGTCTAGTATTACACTAGGTATAATTTGTCCATAAGCACAAGTTACTATAATATCTGGATTAAGTTTTAATATATCTTCATAATCTTCTCTAATCTTTTCAGGTTGTAATACTAAAATATTATGTTTAAGGGCAACTTCTTTTATAGGAGTATTAACTAATACTTGTTTTCTTCCAACTCTTTTATCTGGTTGACTAACAACTCCTACTACTTCATAATTTTCTATTAACCCTTCAAGTACTGGAACAGCAAAATCAGGTGTTCCCATAAATACAACTCTAGTTTTATTCATTAATATCATCCTCTATTAATCATTATAATCGTAATAATTACACCTAAAGTAATAAGAACAGATCCTATTAACATCAAAACAGATGCACTACCATAGGCATTAACTATCTTATCACTATTATAATTACTTTGTCTATTTTTAATTTCTTCTAGTTGTTTTTTCTTATTATTCATAATAGTCTTATAATTACTAATATTAATAACTCTAATATCACTAGCATTAATCTTACTTATAATCTTAATATCATTATTAATAGTATTAAATATTCTTCCTAAAGACCTACCCAAGTCACATGAAGAACTATTATTAATTATATCTTCATACTCATCTAAAGAGTTAATCCCAAAAACACTTCTCTTAACTGCCATGATACTAACAACATTAACATCAGTCTTTAAAGTTCTCCATTCTTCATAACAAGTTCTAATAATATTCTTCTTATACCCTTCACCTATCTTTAAACTCTTCATAAGTGCATTAAGATTATTAAAACATCCAAAATAACCATTCTTAAAATAAGCTAGTTCAGAATAATTCTTATAATCAATTTTACTATCTCCTAATAATCTATAAAAATACATAGGAGCAGCATAAGCATAAAAACATCCCATCACAAAACTATCAGTAAAAGAAACACTAGCGTCATTAAAATTCTTATTAATTACACTATCTCTTCCTCTAGAAAGTATTTTATCAACCTCTATAAACTTATCATAAGTATTATGATATTGTTCAGGTATCATTCCATTCTTTATAATTTGTTCCCTATAAATACTAGGAAATCCATGAAATACATATCCATTAACTATATACTTATCATAAACATATTTAATAATATACTCTTTAGCTAAACTATCTTCTCTATTTATAAGTCCCAGTTTTAAAGCACAAGTCTTTCCAATAATCTTATTTATTCCATCATTAATATCAGATACACTATCTAATTTTCTTAATAGTTTCCTAACTTGCATAATATAATCATTTAAATAAAAATCATCTTCTATTATTACTTGATACTTATATAAAGCATCAAAAAATATAAATAAACTACTAGTACTACCATAAAATGTTTCATAAGTATCATAAAATGAATTCTTTTTATTATCATAACTATTACTAGAAATAACTTCTTCTACAAACTCTAAAACATCTCTTCTTTTAAAGATACGCTCTAACACACGCTTCACCAACCTACATTGTGTCTATATTAATTATTTGTAAACCACAAAATTGCATAATATAAACAGCCAAGAACTATAAAAGCAAATAAACAAAAAAGTACTATTCTAACAAATATATTATTCCTATCTAAATAAGAATCATATTTCTTAGAAGCATTATCCATAACTCTATCAAATTCTTCTGAATTTTTTTTATTTGTTTCTAAATCCTTAAAATTATCATTATTACCAAAAGAATTATTTGTATTCCCCATATCATCCTGATTATTAATATTATTAAAAAACTTATTACCCATACAAACAACTCCTATTCTAATAATAGAATATCACAAATTATTAAAAATGACTAGGATTAAAATTAACATCTATCTTTATATTTCTATTATCTTTATAATGTTCTATTACTTTATTAAGTACTTCTCTCAAATCTTCATCTTTTTTATATTTAAGTATAATTCCATATCTATATATATTATTAAGTTTAAATATCGTACAAGGTGAAGGACCAAGTATTATCATATTAATTAATTTATTATGAAATAATTTTGTAATCTTAAGTGATTCTTCATATATATATTTATTATCTTTACCAGATATTTTTACATAACAAATATAGTAATATGGTGGATATTTCAACTCTCTTCTAATACTCATCTCTCTATTATAAAAGCCTAAGTAATCATGCTTTTTAGTATATTGTATTGCATAATGTTCTGGATTAAAGGTCTGTATTATTACTTCTCCTTCTTTATCACTTCTACCAGCTCTTCCCGCTACTTGAGCAAGTAATGAAAAGGTTGTCTCACTACTTCTAAAATCTGGTATATTTAAACTAGTATCGGCATTTATTACCCCGACTAATGTCACATTATCGAAGTCAAGTCCTTTACTAACTATCTGTGTTCCAAGTAATATATCATACTCATGATTTTTAAAGGCTTTAATCATCTTCTCATGCATACCCTTACGACTAGTAGTATCAAAGTCCATTCTTAAAATCCGACTCTCTGGAAATAATTTATTTAACTCTTCTTCTACTTTTTCAGTTCCAACTCCCAAGTCATTAATAGACTTCTCATGACACTCAGGACATGTATCATAAACTTTAGTACCATATCCACAATAATGACATCTAAGTGTTCTACTACTTTTATGATAAGTAAGAGTAATATCACAATTAGGACACTTAAATGTATATCCACAATTCTTACAAGTAACAAAAGATGAATATCCTCTCCTATTAAGTAGTAATATAATCTGTTCATTCTTTAAAAGTCGAGCACTAATAGCTTCCAAAAGTACTGGAGAAAAATGTCCCTTAGTCTTAGAAATCATTTCATTCATATCAACAATATTTATATGAGGCAAACTCTTACCATTAATACGATTAGGTAATTCAAGTAATTTAAAAACACCCTTCTTAGCTCTAGCAAATACTTCTAAAGATGGCGTTGCACTTCCCATTATAACTGGACAATTATGATACTTTCCACGAAGCAAAGCAATATCTTTCGCATTATATCTAGGATTAGAATCATCTTGTTTATAAGAATCACTATGCTCCTCATCTATAATAATCATTCCAATATTATTTAAAGGTGCAAATATAGCACTCCTAGCCCCAATAACTATCTTAGCTTCTCCCTTAACAATTCTTCTCCACTCATCATACTTTTCTCCATCAGATAAAGCTGAGTGAATTGCTGCAATATTATCTCCAAATCTCTTCTGAAACCTTAAAACCATCTGTGGAGTTAAACTAATCTCCGGAACCAAAACAATACTAGTCTTACCTTTATTTAAGGAATCCTCAATAAGTTCCATATAAACCTCAGTCTTACCAGATCCTGTAACTCCAAAAAGTAAATATGGAAAATACCCAGTATTTGCTAAAACCTCATCAACTACTAATTTTTGATCATTAGTAAGTTCCTTCTTAGCCTCAATTTTTTCATTATAACTAAGTCTATAATGTTCTAACTTTTTCTCCAACAAAATATTCTTCTTAATCAAAGTATTAAGAGAACTAAGAGATATATCAACTAACTCTTTTCTTAAAACATATTCCTTTTCCATACATAAATTAATAATCTTCTCTTGTGAAGTAGAAAGTTTTCCATAACAAACAATATCTTTATTTAAATAATAGTACGTATCAAACTTCTTATTAATAACCTGCCCATTCTTAGCTTTTAAAGCCTTAGGTAACATTATTTGGTAACAACTAATTAAAGTAGATAAAGTATCTTCCTGCATCTTTTTACCAAGCTCTAATAACTCACTATTTAAAATAGCCTCATCATCAATAACATCTAATATATCTTTAATTTCTACATCACTAGAATCTTTTACTTCAACAACAAACCCTTCTAACTCCATCTTTCCAAAAGGTACTTTTACTCTAATTCCAAGTTTTATTTTATCCAAAAAACAATCAGGTACAGAATAATCAAATACCCTATCTATATTTTTATTAGATAATTCTACTAACACCCCAATAATCAAAGTATCACCTCCTATATAATTATTATACAAAATAAATAAATTAATCTATAAGTATTATACCAAATATTATCAAAAAGAAAAAACCTATAAAGGTTTTAATATACAGCCACTAATTTAGCATGAACTACTTTTCTACCAGAACTACCATCATTACAAGTAGATAAAGTAATTATTTTATCATTAACACTAACTGAATTATCTATTGCTAAAATATTTCTTGATCTAATAGTATTTAAAAATGCTTGATAACTATCTTCTCCATAAAATACATTTTGTAAGTAATATGTTTCTGGAGATGTATAATAAGCTGAAAAGACTGTAAAGTAATATGTTTTACCTTCAGTTATAACTACAATTGATTTATTAGAATTCTCTACCCATTTCTTTGTAAATATATTTTCAAGTGATCCAAAAGCTGTTTTATTAAGTAAATTATGCCCATATATTATTGTATTATTATCTTCAAAATTATAACTATTTCTATAATCCATAAATACCCAACCATTATAAGTTTTATATTTATAAAACGAATGATTTAAGTAATAATCATTATTACTTGTTTGTACAACTGGATAATTAATATTAGTTCCATCTACACTTATCCAAGCAACTACATCTGAATTCTGTGTCTTTAAACCTGCCATATTAACATTTTCTAATGATGTACTAGCAAACTTTCTAAATGGATTATTATCCACAAATACTTGTGAATTATTATTTGTATCAGAACTAGTATTACTACCTACTCCACTTGGAATAGAATTAGTCTTATCTTGTAAAGATGCTATATCAAAATTATGTACTACATCAGCTGGTTTAACATATAAAATCCTAAAAAGTGTACAACCAGCTACAAAGTATAAAATAAATAATAAACAAAATTCTGGTTGTAACTGTCTCTTCTCAAAATGTTTAATAATCTTATCAAGTCTACTACTATTCTTAAATATTTTCTTTAAAAACATAAAAAACTTCTTTGGATAAAAGAAAAATCCCTTAGCTAAAATAGAACATAAAAAGTAAAATCCCTTTATAAATATTCTAAATATATTTTTAATACTCCCCAAAATCTTTTTCATTTAAATAACTCCATTATCAACATTACCATTTATAACAAGAGGAACCTCTTCTTGACCAACTGGTAAAGGTTGTATAACAGGTGTAACTACTTCACTACTTTGTACAATAAAAGGTTGTACTGAATTATCAACTGCAACAACATTATTAGAAGTAGTAACTGGTATAGTTGAAACTACAGGTGTAGGATTATTTACAACAGTCTCCGTAACTTGATTAACATTTATAGGAGTATTATTAATAGTATTAACAACAGGATTATTATCTTGTACAGAAGTAGTAACAATATTCTCACTAGGAACAGGTTCTAAATTCTCAACTACTGCACTAACACTTTGTACAGGATTCAAATTATCTACAACCTCAGCACTATCTACCAAAACAGGACTACTACTCTGTACCGGAACAGAACTAGCTACAGCACCAACACTACTTACTGAAACAGGATTATTTACAACAGGTACTGTACTATTATCAGTAACAGGAATTGTACTTGTAGGAACAATAGTCTCATTCTGTACACCACTATTACTTAAAGTACTAACTTCACTACTAGAAATATTAGTACTAGCATTATTACTATTCTTATTTTCTTTTTTAGTTAAAATAATACCCGTAATAAAAGAAGCAATAACTACAATACCAAAACCAATATAAATTAGTGTCATAATAATCCCTCTATTCTTTAATTAAAATAATCTTATAATATCATTTATTGTAACAACTACCATCAATAACAACAAAAGCATCAATCCAATAGTATGTATCTTTGCCTCTAACTCTGGATTAACTGGAGATCCTTTAATTTTCTCTATAATTATAAATAAAATGTGTCCTCCATCAAAAGCAGGTAATGGTAATAAATTAATAAATCCAACATTTATGCTTAAAAATGCAATTAAAAATAAAACACTAGCAAGGCCAGCTTTACTTTGTTCACCTACTACAGAATAAATTCCAACTGGTCCAGATAATTGACTAAGTTTAATTCCTCCTGTAAATAAATAACCAACAGTAACAGTCATTTGTTTAAATATTGAAGCAGTCTTCTTACCAGTATACTTTATAGCATTAACAAAACCATGTAACTTTTCTTGTTTCATACCAATACCATATCGGTAAGTTTCTTGATCTCCTTCTTTTACTTTCTTAGGTTTAAAACTATAAGTCTTAGTAGTACCATCTTCTTTTAATACTTTTATACTAGCTTTTTTAGAAGTATCACTAACAGCTAAATATAAAGTAATATCATCTACTGTACTAACTTTATGTCCATTTATACTCTTAACTACATCTCCTGCAGTTATACCAGCTTCATATGCAGGATAACCTTTCTCTACTGTAGAAATAACTGGCCTCATTGAAGTACTACCCCAACATAATCCAATTATAAATATAATAAGTATTGCTGAAATAAAATTATTTCCAGCTCCAAAGAACATAATTAAAAATCTTTGCCAAGCACTCTTAGATTGTAATCTTCTATTTTTAGGAACTTTCTTTAAATCGTCATCATCTAAATCTTCTCCAGCTAATTGACAAAATCCCCCAATAGGAACAGCTCTAATAGAATACTCAGTTTCTTTTCCCTTTTTACTAAATAACTTAGGTCCCATCCCTATTGCAAACTCATAAACATAAACGCCATTCATTTTAGCAAATATAAAATGCCCAAACTCATGAACAAGTACTATAAATCCTAAAATGACTATAAATAATAATAAATTTAATATAATACTCATTTCTTCCTCCTAAATAATACTATGTACTAAAATAAAAGCTAAAACCACAAAGATTAAACTATCAAAGCGGTCAAGAATACCTCCATGTCCAGGAATTAAATTAGAAAAGTCTTTCTTACCATATTCTCTTTTAACAAATGAAAATACTAAATCTCCTAATTGTCCAACACAAGAAAGTAATAATGTAACAAATATAATTAATACTAAAGGCATACTTTGATTAATAACAGTTACATAAAAAGATGTCGCTATAAAAGTACCCATCAAAGCTCCTCCTATAAATCCTTCTATTGTCTTCTTTGGAGAAATACTAGGAGCAAGTTTATTTTTACCAATAAACATACCCGTAAATAATGCAAATGTATCAGTCATAGTAGTTATTAATAATAAATAAATTATATATTTCATATCAAAATTACGAGTAATAATCATTAAATTAAAACTAAGTCCCATAAAAAATACTGAACCTATTAAAAATAATGCATCCATTAAATTATATTTATCTCTATCTTTAATAAATACCATAGATGCTAAAAATGCAAATATAACAAAAGACATTACTCTATAATCTACATTATATACAAACTCTATTGAATCAAAATTATTCATAGCTAAAAATATAACTAATAAATACGCAAACACTTTCATTAGAAATGGAAACTTTCTTTCTGTTTCTCTAATATGTATTAACTCATATAAACCTGCTATCGCAAGTATTGTCATAAATACTGCAAATATTTCTCCACCCATTATTAATAATGGTACAGCTATTACTATCATTGCTATCGCACTTAAAATTCTTGTTTTCATTATTGACCACCAAATCTTCTATTTCTTTTATTAAACTCTAATATTGCTTTATCAAATTCTTTTTCATTAAAATCTGGAAACAATGTCTCCGGAAAATAATATTCTGCATAACTAGACTGATATAACATAAAATTACTAATTCTTAATTCTCCTGATGTTCTAATAACTAAATCTACATCTGGTAATTCATGATATAAATTTTTATTAACTAAGTCATAATCTATATCTTCTAATGTAATTTCATTATTTTTATATAGTTCACATAATTTCTTAGTCATATCAACTATTTCTGCTCTACCACCATAATTAATACAAATATTTAGTATTAACCCAGTATTATTCTCTGAATAAGTAACAACCTCATCCATAGCTTTTAATACTTTCTCTGGTAATGGTTCTCTTCTTCCTGAAAAAATAACTTTTACATTATTATCTGAAAGTTCCTTAAGTTTAGAATTAAACAACTCTATAAATAGATTCATTAAGTAATTAACTTCTCCTGCTTCTCTTTTAAAATTCTCTGTTGAGAAAGCATAAAGTGATAAGTACTTAACTCCTACTTTAGATATATGTTTACATAAACTTAATAGATTATCTGCACCAGCTTTATGTCCTAAACTTCTAGCAAGTCCACGTTTCTGTGCCCATCTACCATTACCATCCATTATTATCCCCACATGATTAGGAATAATTAAATCATCTTTCATAACATTACCTCACTATCATTATATAACATCATAAAGAAAAAAGGAAGTCAAAAGACTTCCTAAAATTTATCTATATCTATTTTAACATACTTATTTTCTTTTAAGCTACTACTAGCTTGGACTAATGTTCTAATAGCATTAGCGCATCTTCCGCCTTTACCAATAACTCTTCCCATATCATCCTCAGCTACCATAACTTGAATAAGTATAACATTATCTTCTTCAGTAGGAAACTCCTTTACACTAACTGCCTCAGGATCCTGAACTAAAGATTTAACTATTTCTTCTGTTAATGTAACTAAATCCATATTACTTATCCTTCTTTACTTTAGAATCAGCATATTTCTTCATGATTCCAGCTTTACTAAATAAGTTTTTAACTGTATCAGTAGGAATAGCTCCATTATTTAACCATTTCATAGCTAATTCTTCATTGATTCTAACTTCACATTCTCCAACTGGTTGATAAATACCAATTAGTTCAAGATATTGTCCATCTCTTGGACTTCTAGAGTCAGTAGCAACAATTCTATAAGTAGGTTTCTTCTTTGCACCCATTCTTGTTAATCTAAGTTTAACTGCCATTTTTTTCCCTCCATTTCTAAATAAACTGCATTTATTATATAATAATGAAAATAACTTGTCAACCATTATTTGATAACAGTTAATATTTTTAGGATTAATTTATGATACTGTCTTAAGTATTAACTTGCGAAAATGTCTCACTGTTATATAATATGTCACCGAGGTGACAAAATGAGAAAGGTTATATTAAGAATGAACGAATATAATAAATATTTAATTATTAAAAAACATTGTTATTTGAAAGAAAATTCCTTATATACAAAAAACCTAAATAATATAATATTTAGGTCTACTGATAGTTTTCTCTATTGATCTAGTTAGTTATTATTGCTGTACCTTGAACAATTGTAGAACCAAATCCAGTTTGATATCCAGCAAAAGCAACAACATATTTATGACTGGTATTTAAATCAGAAACAATCATATTACCAGATAATCCAACTTTTTCTTGTACCCAATAACCATCAGTCATATCATAAACTCCAATTCTTGCATTTTCTCCATTGTTTGAAGTAAAACTATAGCTTATATAAATTCTTCTGTTACTACCAACTTTAAAATAAACATCAGTATAAAGCCAACCCTTAACAGCACGAATAACATTAGCCTTATATGACTGTTTAGAAAGATCAAGCCCTGTTGTTGGCAAAGAAGTTGACCTAAGTCTAGCATCTAAATTTCCAACAACAACAGATTCATCATCGCTTAAACCAACTGCCTCTTTCGCAAATACATTAACACCAAGTCCAAAAATACAAATACAAACAGAAAAAACTAAAATACTTCTTAAATATTTATTCATAAACACCTCCAAATAATATTAATATAAAGTTTTTTCAAAACTATCAGCCTCATTCAACTTAGTTATTAGTCAAAATTTTTCTACTAATCATCAAAGCAACAATAACTCCCAAATAATTAAGAATAACATCATTAATATCAAACACCCCAATACCAGTAACCCCTTGTAATACTTTTCTTATAAAAATTACCATCAATATAACAACCAAAAACTTTTTTATATTAAACTTCTCCCCTAATAAAATAGGAACCAAAACTGCATAAGGAACAAACATACATAAATCAACTACAACATAGTTAAAAATATATGATATTGGCTGAACCCCATCAATAACCATTTTTATATTATTAAATATTTCAATAAAAGGAATAAAGTTAAAACTAAAATTCGTTGTTGTACCCATATTAAAATAATATAAAAACCAAGTGTAAAAACTACCTATAAATAGAAAAACAGTATATATAATTAAAAATAAATAATTAATACTAAACTTTAAAGACTTATTATTACCCTTTTTTAAGAACAATAACAAACCAACAAACAAAGCAAATATAACAATAAAAATATAACTCAAATTAACTTCAAAATAAATAGCTAAAATAAATATTAAAGTAATAGGTAAACATACAAGTAGTAACATTAAAACATTTGAAACTTTATTATCATTTAAAGGAAAAATCACTTTGGACGAAAACTTATCATCAAACTTCTCCCCATTTAAAATTTCACTAACACTAACATCAAGTACTAAACTAAGTTCATTTAATAACGAAACATCAGGTATACCTAAACCTCTTTCCCACTTAGATACAGCTCTATCAGTAATATTTAACTTATCTGCTAATTCTTTTTGAGTAAAACCTTTTCTAACTCTCATTTCATAAATAAACTTACCAGTTCTCTTACAATCCATATATAGTATCACCTCAAACTATGTCTCTTAATAAGAGTATAAATGATATTAAAAATTTTGCAACAAACTATCCGTTGAGTCATATAAAAAACACCCTTCTCGAGTGTTTCCTATAAATTATCTTCCTCTTTTATAAAGTCTTCCTTTACTTCTTCATCTATTTTCTTCTCTTCATCTTCTATATTACTTTCCTCAACTATTTCATCCCAAGGATCTTCTTCATTATTAGTCTCTATCTTTACTTTTATATCTCCTACTAATTCAATTCCTAATTCTTTTTCTATTGTATAATTAATATTATTACCATCTATATCTACTTTAACACAACTAGGTTGTTTTAAACTTCTAACTATAATCTCTTCTCCAGTAGCTTCTTCTTCTCTTTCTCTTAAATGAACAACCTCATTATAAGTATTAGTCTCTTTAATAACCTCAGTCTTAGTATCATTATCATATGAATACCAAATATTTACATCATAACTACCACTTATTCTAATATTATCTCCACTCTTTACACCATTAAAATTATGATTAATTACCCAACACCCTAAAATAGTTGAAGGATTCTTATCTACTTTAACCGTATTATTAGTTGTAAAAAGTTTCTTTCCTTTAGCGATCACTGCCTTAGTAACAATTTCTCTATAATTAGCCATACGTAAACCTCCTAATTTAATTTATGCAAAACATATAAAATATTACCAAAAATATGTTAAAATTTTATAGGAGGCAATAAATATGGCATCATCAGTAATCCATCTAGCAATCGCTAAAGAATTGGAAAAGTATTTTAACATTAAAAATAAGTATGATTATTATCTAGGCTCTATAGCACCAGACTTATCTAAACAAATTGGTAGAACTAAAAAAGAATCACACTTCTTATTTGATACAAGAGAAGGTGTTCCAAATATAAAAAAGTTCACTGAAAAATATAAATATTTCTATAAAAATGATTTTGATCTAGGTTACTACATTCACTTATATACAGATAAAATATGGTTTTCTGAATTTATTAATAGTCTTAGCTATCGTAGTTCTGTAAAACTACTAGATGGAACTATAATAAATGCAACTGAAGAAGAAATAACTGAAATGATTTATCAAGATTATACTAATATAAATATCCAAATAATTGATCTATACAATCTAGACTTATCTCTATTCTATGAGGACTTTATAAAACCTCACTCTTGTCTAGATGAAATACCACTAGATAAACTAAATATCTTAATAGATAAAATGGGTATAATTATTGAAAACTCTAAAGAAAACAAAAACTATGTTTTTGACTTAACTGGTGTAAATGAATTCATTGAAAAATCAGTTCAAGTAATTCTAACAGAACTAAAAAATTACATTCCAAACTAGAATGTAATTTTTTTTAATTATTCAAAACTTTGTAAAAATAATCATTAAGCTCATCTTTTACATAATTAATCATTTCATTTACTTTTTCTAAATGTTGCATATAAATAACATATATTGGTATTTCATTAAGTCTTTCCTCAAGTAGCTTTAACTCTTCAAGTACTTCTTCACCATTTTCTCTAACATACTTCTTCTGAAGTACTTTTATTTTATCTACCAATTCACATATTTCTTTATTAGTACTCATCTTTTCTTTTAACTGAATACAACTTTTATAATCATTACTATTAATAATAATATTGATTACTTCTTCTAATTCCTTATTCAACTAATTCACCATCTAAACTCCAAGTCTTAGCTTGTGTAACTTTTACATTAACAATTTCTCCAACTTCAACTTCTCTTTTAGCTGTAAAATTAATTAATTTATTTGTATCAGTATAACCATAATACATATCTTTCTTCTCAGAGTTTCCTTCAACAAGCACTGGTACTACTCTATCTAATAATTTCTTATTATTCTCTAAGAAATACTTATTAACTACTTTATTTAATCTTTGTAGTCTCTCTTCCTTTTCTTCTTCACTTACTTCATCTTTTAATAAACAAGCAGGAGTTCCTTCTCTTTTAGAAAAGATAAATGTAAAGGCATTATCATACTTACACTCCTCTGCTAAAGACAAAGTCTCTAAAAAGTCTTCTTCAGTCTCCCCAGGAAAACCTACAATTATATCTGTAGATATTGCAACACCTGGTACTGTATCTTTAATCTTTTTAAATAACTCTAAATAACTCTCTCTCGTATAACGTCTACCCATTAACTTTAAAATCTTACTAGAACCAGATTGTACAGGTAAATGTACACTAGGCATAATATTATCATACTTACCAATAACTTCTACCATACTATCTGTAAAATCCCAAGGATGTGAAGTCATAAATCTAACTCTAGGTATATCTTTCTTTGCTATATCTTCAAGTAAATTACCTAAAGTATAATCATCATATAAATCTTTTCCATAAGCATTAACATTTTGTCCAAGTAAAGTAATCTCTTTATACCCATCTTTAATAAGTTCATCTACTTCTTTTAGTATATCTTCCCTAGCTCTACTTCTCTCTCTTCCTCTAGTATAAGGAACTATACAATAAGTACAAAACTTGTTACACCCATAAATAATATTAACATATGCTTTATAATTATTAGTTCTAATTACTGGCAATCCTTCTACTAGATCCCCTTCTTTAGAAAATACTTCTATTTGTTGCTTATTCTCATTTATTGCTCTATCTATAATATTAGGTAACTGATACATATTATGAGTACCAAATACAAAATTAACCCATTTATACTTATTAATAATCTCTTCAACTACACTAGCCTCTTGTGCCATACATCCACAAAGTCCAACTATTAAATCTTTTTTCTGAGCCTTTAAATGTTTTAATCTTCCTAACATACCAAATGCCTTATTATGAGCATTCTCTCTAATAGAACATGTATTTAAAAGTACTAAATCAGCATTTTCATAATCATCTACTTTACTAAATCCAAGTCTAGTAAGTAAAGCCTCAATATTTTCACTATCATGTTCATTCATTTGACATCCATAAGTCTTTAAATAAAATGTCTTTCCCTTATATTTATCTTTAATCTTATTATCAAAGTTAAACTCAACTCTCTTATAACTTTTATCTTCTCTACGTCTAGCATCTTTATAATTTGGTAAATGCATAAGTATCACTTCCATTCCTAAAATATAATAACTTAATAACTAAAAAAAATCAACAAATCAAAAAAATAAACTTTTTAGTTTACTTCTTTGTATACTGTATAACTTTCTCTCCTGTATAATTAACTTTCTTAAGAGCCATATTTATCTTATCATCTATTATTTTTCCTTTACCTCTCGCAACCCATAAATAATCTATTGCTCTCTTATAATCATCTTCACTCTTATTTCTTCTTAAATATGCCATACCAAGTTTATAATAAACATCAAGTGAAGGAACCATAAGTTTAGTACAAACTTTATTATAACACTCAATAGTTGTATCAAAATCTCTATTAATAAAAGCTTCTCTTCCTTGTAATTTCAATGAATAAAACTCTGGACAACTACTAAATATATCATGATATCTTAATACTAATCTACCATCAACTTCATCTATCATAATTGTTGGAAACTTAGAAACTATATCTATTACCTCATATTTATCTTCTTCACTCAACTCTTCTAAAACTCTTAATCCATGACTCTCATTAATATCACTAACTACATCACTAAGTAATGCATATTTATCATCAGTCTTTTCTTCAGAAAAAACTTTCATCGCTCTAGATAATTCTCTCTTCATAGGAAAAACATCTACATATCTATTACTTAAAATTCTAGATTGTGAAACTATATCTAAGTATACTTTAGCCTTCATAATATTACCTTCACTTATAGCCTCATAAAATAAATCATAATAACAACTAACATCAAATAAAGTATTTTCTCTATTCTCATTAATTAAAGAAAGACTAGTAACTACTAAAGAATAACTATTATCACTATCACACATTCCAATAGTAATTAAATCATTAATAAATCTTACATATTTTTGACAACCTATATTATTTAAATAACATAATACTTTATGTCTAATTTGACTAACTTCATCTTCACATATAGAATCAACAATACTATTAAGATCTATGCCTCTATCTTCTATTTTATTAGCCATAGTTTTTAATAATACGTAAACTAAATTCTTATCTCCTTTTTTTGTAGTAGTATTAAAAGCTGTTACATAATCTTTTAAAAGTACTGAGTCATCACTATCTCTAACTGGTCCTAACATAACTTCTGGTAATTTATTCTTCTCAACCAAATCTTTTAAATCTTTAGTTATACATAAAACTACTTTTTCAAAATGACTTAATGGTCTATGTTTAGAAATATTACTATATAAAGATATTAAATCTCCATACCTAGCTTTTCTGATATAATTTAAGGACACTGTATTTAACTTAATTAATTCAAAAGCTGCTTTTCTTACTAATTCACTAGCAACCATCAACTCTAAATCTGAATCATCTAATATTTCATAAACTGTACTAGCTTGTGAAAATTTATGTTTAAATACTAAATATCTAGCTCTATCTTCTAAATCATTTAAATCATAACTACTCATATCCTCAAATCTTAAACTATATAGTCTTTCCCTATATTCATCTAAATCTATGATTTGTCCTAAAAGATACAAGTAATAGTTATTGTCTATACTATATTCACTATCTAAATCTAATTTCCTAAAGTATTTTACTGCTTCTATATAATTTTCTTTTTCTACTTCTTCTAAAAATCTCTTTAACTTTTCTTCTCTTTCCGTCACACACATCACCCGATTGGTAACTTATTATAAAAAAAAATACCAAAAAATGCAACTAATCCCCAAAACAAAAAGTATATACAACTAATGTATATACTTTTACTTCTTAATATATTGTAATGCTTCACTTTTATAATCAGTATGCTCTACTACTTTTTCAAATGCCTTATCTACACATTCTCCTTTAGCTTTAGCAACCCATAAATATCTATATGCATTCTTATAATCTTCTTCTGTAGTTGCTCCTCTTAAATATGCTAAACCTATCTTCTTATATGTACTAGGCCAAACTTCTAAAATATTTTCTGTAATAACACTAAACAACCTAATAGCTTCATTAAAATTCTCAGTACTAAACGCTACATTAGCATCTCTCATAACTACTGGATAATTTATAAACTCTTTTCTCCTATTAAAATATCTAAGTACTAAAGTACCTTCTAAATTTTCAAGAACAATCTGACTTCTCTTTTTCTCTAAAATCTTCTTAAGTCTATTTCTCTCTTCGCTACTAACATCTGCTAATAGTCTTATACCTTTATTAGTAGAAATATCCTCGATAATAGAATCAAAGTCTATTTTTTCTTCTTCTAAATCAATATTTTTCATTTTACTTAACTTCTTAAAGTTTCTAAATTCTCTACTATAAGTAACATTCATCTTAGTAACATCAATCTTTGGTCCATTAAATGTACTAGAATGTGAAACTATATCTAAACATATTTTAGCTCTTTTAAAATCTTTATTATATAAAGCAACATAAAAGTCTTGTGTAAATCTTGTTGCATCAAACTTAAAGTTTCCCTTACATATTAATGATAATTCAAACATTGCTTCACTATATAATTCATCTCTATCTAACTCCCCTAAAAGTACTAAGTCATTAACATATTTTACATAGTTACTACAACCAATCTTTGTTAAATATAATCTAACTTTCTCTAATATATCATCAACTCCTCCATTAGTAACTGCCTCAATTATATCTTCAAACTTAGCATTTTCTATCTTTACTCTATCAGCAGCAACTAACACTAATGGATACATTCTATTACTAGCTCTTTTATTTTCTTTTCTAAAATCATTTAAAGCCTGAGCATATCTTCTTAAATATATTAAATCAACTATATTTCTAGAAGGACCTTGTCTTTCTCTAAGTTCTTCATCACTAACTAAATCACCTGTTAATAAATAAACTCCCCTTTCTGAAAAAGATAAAGGTCTCTGACTTGCTAACTTCTCATACATTTCATATAACTCATCATACTTCTTATTTCTAATTAAAGTCATTGTCTTATCATAATTTTCTTTTTCTACTTCTGAAATTTCATCTAACAAAAGAAAAGTAATCTTATCTTCAATACTATCTCCAAGTACATCATTAACTTGAACTCCAGCTAAATAAAATTGTCCTTTATATATTCTATCTCTAAACTCTTTATAAGAGTCTCCTCTATCTCCAAACTCATACTTACTATAATTAACATCAAATATTCTACTTCTATACTCATCTGGTAATCTATCAATACTTCCTAACATATATAACCATAACTTATAGTCTACCTTATCACTATACTTGTTTTCTAATACATCTAAACACTTTAATACTCCAGAAATATTATTAGCCTCTAATCTCTTTAAAAATAGTTCTAAACAAGTATCTAAGTCACCTGCATAAGAATATACTCCAACTTTTTCTCTAACAATAGTTCCATTCTTAACAAGTACTTCTAAATCATATTTAGAAAAACCATATCTTAATAAATCTTTTGTACTAATTTCATTATTAAGTACAAAAGTATCAAATAATCTTTCATATTTTTTTAAATCTAACATAACCTACCACCTAGCTTTATTATATAAAAGCACAAAGTAAAAAGCAACTAAACAGTTGCTTCTAACGTTGAATTAATAATTTTATCTAATGTTGAAAAACGATTTTTCTTAACTAATTCACTCTTTATATCATCCAAGCATTCTACTATTCTATCTACTACTTTTTCCATACTTGGAACTAATTCTTTCTTCTCTAAGTTTTCTACTATAATCTCTAAGTTATTAAGTCTAGAATACTTACCATAAGAAACGTTATTTACACAAACATTACATAGTTTTTTAAAAGATGAAATATCTATATTATTAAATCTTTTATCCTCTAATATCTTAAATGCCGTAAATGTAAAATTATTATTAACTGCTTTATCTAAAACAGTCTCACCTTTTCTATTCTTAATATTTGGAAGATAATTTTTATTTTTCATAAGTTGTTCCATAACTCTAACAGCTGCTACTGAGCTATCACAAGCTAAAATATGTCCAAATGTATCTCCATCATAATTTTGATGGTTTACATCCCAACTTCTCTTCTTCATCAAGCGAAGTACTAAATCATATTGTTTTGCTTTTAACAATCTAGTAACAATATCATTATCTGCACCATCACAAATATTTGCGTCTACTTTATTTTTATCTATCAAAGTTTCTATTACATCAAAGTAACCAAGTTTAATAAGATTAAAAATCAGCGACGGCTCCTCTGAACAAGCATTAATAGCTTGTTGCTTGTCATAAAACATTTCAAACACCTCTTTGTTCACGTGACAGTTACCTATTTTACCAGATTTACAGTGATTTGTCAAATTTACCAGTCCTCTCTCTTACTTTAGTTATGAGAAAAAAGACTATATTTTATACATTTTTTCAAAAAAAAACGGCTAAAGCCGTTATCTTTAATTTAATTTATTTCCACAATTTGTACAGAAATTACCACCATTTACTGGACTTCCACAATTTGGACAGAACTTACCAGTTGTAACACTTCCTTGATTCATTGTTGTTCCTTGATTATTGAAAGCATTAGTAGCAGCTCCACCAATCATTCCACCTGAAGCCATATTCATCATACCAACACCTACAAAACCATTAGCAGCTCCAGCTTCGTTATTAGCAGCATCTTTAACTGCTTGAGCATAAGCTCCTGTAAGTGTACCTTGTTGCATAAAGCTATTAGATGATAATTCATAATTATCAATTTTCTTATTAGACTCTTCATCCAATGTAACTGATTCAACAACAAATCCTACGATATTCATACCACGATCACGAATTGGTTGATCGAATACTTTCTCATCCATTGTTTTCTTAATTATATCAGTACTACTTGGTAATTCTAAAACTGGTACTTTATGTTCAGAGTTACCTAATTCATTTAAGACTTTTTGGAAAGCTCCAATAACTTCTGATCTCATTTGTTCAACTATTTCATCTTTTCTATATTCTTCAGCTGTACCAGCAATTTTAGACATAAATAATGCTGGATCAGAAATCTTAAATGTATATTTACCAAAACATTTAACTTCAACTCTTAAAGGTGTAAGTGTATTAGTCATTTGATTTGGAATTGGATGAGACCAATCTTGATATGGAATTGGTGCTGGTGTACCAAATTTATTATCAATTATCTCTTTAGCATTAATATAAAATATTGCTTGTTCTTTGCTTGTTCCACCATTGTAAACAAAACGTGCCCACCATTCTTTAAACACAGGTCCAAATTGTCCTGCAAAGAAAGATGGTGAAGATGATTGATCAAATGTAAAGATACCAGGCTCTGCTGTCGCATCTAAAATTTGTCCACTTTGAAAAATAACTGCTATTTGTCCAGGTGATACCTGAATAGCACTATCCTTTGAAATAATACCATTAGGAGTAGAAACTCTCTTCATCAATATTTCTTGTCCTAAATCATCGCACTTAATATAATCCTTCCATTGATCATGTAAAGTACTAGTAGCTGCAGTAACTGCTGCTTTAATTAAACCCATATAAACACTCCTCTTTTTTTAAATTTTAAAAACTTCTTCCGCCACCACCGTGGCTAACACCAGAACTTCCTGTACTAGTAGAACTACCACCAGAATGACCTCCACCAGAGTTAGAATTATTAACTCTTTTAGTTTTAGTCACAGAAGTTCCTAAAAATGTTTCCTTAATTAAATTTATTTTTACACTATCTTCTCTTAAAAATTGTCTAGAAGAGGTTGCCTTTCTAACCATCTTATTAGAAGCAACCATAACAATCATAATTATGATAGTAGTAACAAAAGTAAATATTAAAATACCAGCCCATGGTAAAACCTTCAACTTAGCAATACCTGTTGGTTTAGGCTCAGAGCCATCATCATTAGGAAAACCAATATCAGCATAAGAGCTAGCACTACTAATAAATTCATTAGCTGCCTTATAGTAATCTCCATCCATATATTTAAATACATTATCTAAAATAATATCAATACGTATGTCACTATACATTTTAATAGCTGAACCAGTAGTCACAATTTGAACATTCCTAGTAGCAAAATCAAATAGTATTAAAATACCATCATTAGTATCTCCAATACCAAAAGTATTATAATCATAAAAGTCTTGAGCATAAGCTAAAGCACTATTCTTAGGATTTTCATTTATAGTAACTATTACCATATCCATAGAATATTTATCAGTAAATGTTAAGATTTTATCATATAAATCTTTCTCTTCACTATCACTAAACTTATCAGCAAAGTCATACACTTTCTCAGATGAGTCAACAAGTGGTGTACTTAAAATTGAATCTTTATTCTCATCAGTAACTTGAATATAACTAGGAACTCCTAAATTATCCTCAGTTCTAACCTGATAATTAGTACTAGCAAAAACATTAAAACTAAAACAACAAATTACAAAAGTAATTATTAAAACCATTATTCTCTTCATACTTATTCTCCTATGAAACAAAATATACAATTAATGTTGCTATTAAAAATAGACCAACAAATACTAAAACACTAGCAATAATTGTCTCTTTTATACCAACAGGTAAATTACCAATAATCTTACCTGTCTGTCCATTCATAGCAAAAGTATACATTTTATCTCTATATTTTACATTAAGCATCCATACTGGAAGCATAAGATAATAAGAATTATTTTTTGTAATTTTAATGTCATTATGTTGTACTGTTTTAGACTGATGTGGAATTGAATTAGATACAAGACTAACACATGTATTCATACTTCTATCTTCTGCTCTTTCTAAACAAGCATCTTCCAAAACATCATACTTCTCAGCAAAAAATCCTGATAAATATGCATGATTATATTCAACTAAATCATTATAATTAAATGGTTCAAGTGAATCCATTAAATCATCAGCAAATCTTGAAGAAGCATCAGCAAGAACTTTATCATATTCAAAATGTCCACTTTTTTCAACTAAGTACCTTGATATCTCAGTATAATCATATTGTGAATCACTCCAATACCTAGTATCACTAGCATTAAACGAAATATTACCATCACCAGTCAAATCATATGCCCAAAATGGTATATAAACACCAGTAATTTTCTCAATATTTTTTTGACTTTTAAAACTCTTTGGTACTAATAGTTTATTCTTATATAGCTTTTTAAAAGCTGTAATAGCATCATCCTTAACATTCTTAAAAGGTATTATCAAATTAGGTATTACCCCATCATCTATCTTATCTTTTAAAATAGCTGTACTACCACAATATACACAAAAAGTAGCTGTAACCGTCTCATCAGCAACAATCTCTGCTCCACAGTTTTCACAACGATAAACATCTAAAGAAACACCATCAGTTGTATCCTTTTTGACTTTATTATCACCTGTTTTAGCATTGACTTTCTCATTACTAGCATTTTCATGTTTTTGCATTTCTTCTAATGTAAACTTACTACCACAATATTCGCAATCCCACATTTGATTCTTTGGATTAAAAGTAATTTTTGCACCACAGGCCGGACATTTATTGTCCAAAACACCCAAACTTATCACATCCCATCATAATACTACAATTTAATTATAACATATAAACTAAATTTACTAATACAAATTAGTAAAATTTAACACTATTACACACCCAAACTCTTTTAACTATATCAAGAATAGGTGTTTTGCAATAACTACATACCTTTTCCCCAACAAAATTAAGTGGAGAACCGCAATTAGGACAATTAAGTCCTAAATTTTTCTTAGAAATAGGAACCTTGCTCTCATCTATAATATAGACAAAATCAATCATAGCCCTATCTTGAACCTTCTTTCTAATCTTATTACTCTCACTATAATAATATTCAAAGCTACAACCAAAATGTATTGTAGCAACACCATTATTATTCTCATATCTTGATATAACAACTTTATGAATATTTAAATTATCATGTTTAATACTTTTACCCTTATTATCAGAAATCTTATTCTTAACTAACTCTTTAACACTATCATTAACAATACTACTATCCTCTTCATCTATTGCTCTAAAAACATTAAAAATAGTCTCTCTACACATACTTTTTAATTCATTAATATTTATTCCTGGAAAATCTCTATTTATCTGATCTAAATAAATACTATCCATACTTGATAAAGATTTAGGTAACTCTTGATCCTCAATCTCAGCTCTTTCTATAACACTCTTAATATCAGTAGTATGAAAATACTTTAAACAAAAAGCTCTAATTCTTTGTCTAAGACCTACAATACATCCTGCTACAAAAACTATAAAAATTATTATTCCTATTAAAAAAGCCATCTAATCACATCCTAAACCTATTGTATCATAAAAAAATAATAGAGCCAAACTCTATTATTTAATAATTTCTTTTCCACCCATATATGGTTGTAAAGCTTTAGGTATTTTAATACTTCCATCTTCTTGATAATTATTCTCTATAAAAGCAATTAAACCTCTAGGAGTAGCAACAACTGTATTATTTAATGTATGTAAATAGTAAGTTCCTTTTTCACCCTTTTTACGTATTCCAAGTCTTCTAGCTTGAGCATCTCCAAGTGTTGAACAACTTCCTACTTCAAAATACTTTTGTTGTCTTGGACTCCAAGCCTCTATATCACAAGATTTAACTTTTAAATCTGCTAAATCTCCAGAACAACACTCTAATTGTCTAACTGGTACATCTAAACTTCTAAAATAGTCAACAGTAAGTTTCCACATCTTATTATACCAATCCATACTATCCTCTGGTTCACAAATGACAATCATTTCTTGTTTTTCAAATTGATGAACTCTATACAATCCACGTTCCTCTAAACCATGAGCTCCTCCTTCTTTTCTAAAACAAGGTGAATAACTTGTAAGACATATTGGTAATTCTTCATTTTTAATAATTTGATCTTTAAATTTACCAATCATACTATGTTCACTAGTACCAATTAGGTATAAGTCTTCTCCCTCAATCTTATACATCATAGCTTCCATCTCTGGAAAAGACATAACTCCAGTAACTACATCACTTCTAATCATAAATGGTGGTATAGCATAAGTAAATCCATGATCAATCATAAAATCCCTTGCATATGCAAGTAATGCCTCATGTAGTCTAGCAATATCTCCTAATAAATAATAAAATCCCTGTCCAGAAGTTCTACCAGCTGCATCTTTATCCATTCCTCTTAATCTCTCAATTATATCAGCATGATATGGAATTTCATACTCAGGTACAAAAGCCTCTCCAAATCTTTGTACTTCTACATTAAAACTATCATCTTTTCCAATAGGAACACTCTCATCCATAATTTGTGGAATTACTAACATCTTTTCTCTTATTTCAGCACTAAGTTTAACTTGTTCTTCCTCTAATTCCTTAATTTTTTCAGAGTTTTCAGCAATTTTCTTCTTTAACTCATTAGCTTCATCTATATTCTTATTAGCCATTAACTTACCAATTTCACTAGACATCTTATTCTTATCTGCCTTTAATCCATCAGCTTCAGTTTGAACAGCACGAACTCTCTTATCCAATTCATAAACTTCATCTACTAAAACTAACTTTTCATCTTGAAACTTCTTCTTAATATTTTCTTTTACTAAATCCTTATTTTCTCTAATTAATTTTATATCTATCATATTTATTCCTCTTTTCTACTTTTATTTTTTATATAATATTCAATACATTTCTTAGATGGAGAATATATATTATCTGGAAGTTCGTCTATACTAAACCACTCCCATTCATCTATTTTACTAGGTTCCATAACCTTTAACTCTCCACTAAAACAATTACTAATATAATCAATTGTTACATAATGTCTATCTTCCGATATATCATCCGAGACAAAATATAGCTCCAAATTACAAACATCTAAATTAGTTTCTTCTTTTACTTCTCTAATACCAGCCTCAATTGTAGTCTCCTCATACTCTTGCTTTCCACCAGGAAGAGTCCAAGAACCAGGTTCATAAATACCACCAGTGTCTAAAGCATCACTTACTCTGTGTCCTAGTAATATTTTATTATCACTCTCAATTAAAACACCAATACCAGTCTTTATATATGGCATCAAATTCACCTCCAAAAAACAAAAAAGAATGATACCAAGGAGTGCTAAAAAGCACGGTACCATCCTTTTATTAACTTAATTAGATAACGGTCTAAACCGGAAGTAACCTTCATCTATAGAGTAGATAAATAAGTATTTAACATCATTCTCACCAACCATGACTTCTCTTTGCTTAAATAATCTTATTATTAGTTCTAATCACTGATTTGTTAATATTATATGACAAAAATTAATCTTTATCAACTATTTTTTATAACAAGTTACTGCCCCCTCTGGAATCTCCGTAATAAAGTTCTCTTCAACAACAGTCTTACCACTCTTAATATTCTTTAGCTTAGCTTCCTTCATTCCTACTTTATCATTATATAAAGATATAGAATAAGACTCCTTACCAAAAACTTTTTCTACTTTAACATATCCCTTATACTCTCCATAAGTATCATTAAATTCACTACCAAAATCATAACCCACTAGACCAAAAGGAATATAATAAACTCCATCATCACTATAAATATTAACTCCATAAGAACATACATAACCATTCATTTGAAGATCACTTTTAGCAAAGTCTATAATCCTAGGTGCCGCTAAAACTATTTTTTGTTTTTCATATAAAATAGATAAATATTTAAAATTAAAGAAAATTAAAGCCCCAAAACTAATAAAAATTAATGAAAGCATTGTTACTAATATTGCCTTATTTCTTTGATGATCCTCAGCAAGAACATTTTCATTCATCTTCCTACGTTCTCCAATATAATATACATTATTATATGGAGCTGCAGTATTAAACGCTATAATTGGTATCATTACAAATGGTAAAAATATCATTAACCATCCAGAATATCCAAAACTTTTTCCCAAATCATATAAAGATTTAAATAAGACGTATATACCATATATAGGAATAAGAAGAAGTAAGAAATATATTCCTTTTTTCATTACTATATCAAAGTATACATATAAGTTATAAAAAGGAACTAAACATGACCACCAAGGTTTATTAGCTTTCATATACATAAACTGCATCGCAATAGATTCTAGTTGAAAGAAAATTACAAAAGCCATCGCTATACAAAACTGATTTGAAGAAATAGTAACAGTCAAATTACCATATCTATTATAGAAGAATAAAAACACTACACCTAACAAAACCACTAATAAAGCTATATTAAAAATAATACACAAAACTTTACTACCTGCTTTATCGGCCAAAGAATATCTAAAAGAAGATTCAAAAGACAAAGGATTAACTCTAGTATCTCCTGCTCTACCTATATTAAACTTTGTAACACCAATTTCTTCTTTAGGTTCATATTTCAACATAGAGGCATTATCTGGATGGCTATAATTAAGTTTGCCACATTTCATACAATAACGCATACTTTTTTTATAAACAGCACCACATCGATCACAAGTAATCATTTCTTCTGCCATATATCATTACCTCCATTATCAATAATAGTTTACCACATAATACCAATAATATAAAGAAAATTACAAAAGAAAAGAGACTATTTAGCCTCTATAATTAATTTAATTGCAGTTCTTTCTTCTCCATCAATTGCAATATCCTGAAAAGCCGGAATACAAACTAAATTCTTACCTGATGGAGCAACAAATCCTCTAGCAATTGCTACTGCTTTAATAGCTTGATTTAAAGCACCAGCACCAACTGCTTGAATCTCAACACTACCTTTCTCTCTAAACACATTTGCTAGAGCACCTGCTACGCTATTTGGATTAGACTTACTACTTACTTTAAGTGTTTCCATAAATATTATTCATTCCTTTCTACACTTAAATATATGCACATAAAAAAAGAAAATGACTAATCATTCTCTTTAATATATTTAATAAGAACCTCAGTAATTTTATCATATCCATCATCAGACATATGTAAACCTTCCTCAGTATATTCTAACTTCAAATTACCATCGCTATCAACAAGTTCATTAAACATATCAATATACGTAATATTCTCATCCTTAGCAAGACTCTCCAACTTCTTATTAATATCAACTATATCATCATTACTTATAGAAAAGTCTCTAACATAACCATTAATCTTATCATCAACAGTTTTATTAATTGGATAAATAGACTCTAAATATATTTTAGCATAAGGTCTATTTTCTTTAATTAACTTAACAATTTCCCCAATATTTTTAACAACCTCTTCTCCACTTACATCACCACAAAGATCATTTATACCAATAAGTAAAACTACTTTAGAAGGATTATAATCATATACTCTAGCTTTCATATCACTTAAAATATCACTAGTCTTATTACCATCAATACCAGAATTAACTACATTAAACTTCTCATAATACTTACTCAAATCATATCTATGAGTAAGTGAATCTCCTAAAAATAGTATATTTTCATCAACTACTTCTTCTACCACTTTTTGTTCTTTATATATAATTTCTTTTCTTGGTTTATTATCATTAATATTAGTAAAATAATATATATCAAATCCAATCAAACCTACACACAAACAAACTAATAAAACTATTATTAAATATAAAGAACTATTAGACTTTTCTTTTCTCTCTTCTCTTTGTAAATTTTCAAACTCTTTTCTATTATTTTCTAAAGTCTTTTCCACAACTTTCTTTCTATTCTTACCTCTTGCTTCTATAAAACTCGTATCTAAATTAACAGTAGCATCTAAGTCATCTTTATACTTATCTTCATTCTTTTGATATCTACTATATTTATTACTATTATTTCTATAATTATTAGTTGTATTACTATTTCTATTTTGATTTTTCTTTTTATTATTAGCCATATAAACTCCTCCAAATAATCTCTTTAATTATAACACATAAAATAAAAAGAAGAAACTTATATTTCTCCTGAACAAATTCCTCTAAACGAATTATAAAAAAGTTCCCATATACTAAGTTTCTTAGCATCTTTATTTATTATTAAGTCTCCAGTCACAATAGTCTTATTCTTAGAAACAACTTCTATTTTACCAACCACATCCCCACTAGATATAGGTAACTTAATATCATCTATTTTTATATTATAATCATATTTATGCTTACTATCATCAACTAATTCCACTACTCCTAAATCATCTTTTAAAATAATATCGACCTTTTCTCTATTAGATTTATCTAATTTTACTTTTTTAATAACTGTTCCCTTTTCTTTTAATAAATTAAACTTAGTATGTAAAAATCCATAATCTAATAAAGCCATAGCCTCACTATTTCTAGTCTTACTATTATCTTCTCCTAATACAATAGCAATAAGTCTCATATTATTTTTCTTTGCTGTAGCTGCTAAACAATATCCTGCATTATCTGTATGACCTGTTTTTAAACCATCCGCCCCCTCATAAAAACGTACTAACTTATTTGTATTAACAAGCCAAAATTTATTATCAGTATTCTCTCTCAAATAGTCTTCATACATTGAAGAAAACCTTAATATCTCTGGATGATTAATAACCAATTCTCTAGCAATCATAGCCATATCATAAGCACTAGAATAATGTCCTTCTTCATCTAGTCCTGTACAATTCTTAAAAACAGTATTTTTAAGTCCTAACTCTTTTACTTTTTTATTCATCAATTTAACAAACTTCTCTTCACTACCAGCAATTACTTCTGCCATCGCTACAGTCGCATCATTACCTGAAGCCATTGATATACCCTTCATTAAATCCTCAACAGTAATCTTTTCACCTTCACTAATATATATTTGTGATCCACCCATATCAGCAGCATTTTTACTAACTGTAACTACATCACTCCATTTAATCTTTCCACTCTCTACCTGTTCTAATATAATTATTTGAGCAACCATCTTCGTCATAGAAGCAACAGCTAACTTTTCATCTTTATTTTTTTCATAAATAATCTTTCCTGTATTAGCTTCAATTAATAAACCAGCTTTAGCATTTACAATAGGATAAACTTCTTCTGCATCTACAAACAATGGACATATAATCATCGTAATGACTAGTATTTTACACAAAACTTTACATATAAATCTCATGTCTACCTCCTATCAATTATTATGTAAAGGGCTGTCAAATTATTCGTAAAAAAAACTTCTCCCAAACCCTTAGAAGAAGTAAAGGTAATTACTACTAATTCAATACTACAAACAAATAAGTAGATGGTTTACTTTCAATAGCATTAAATATATCAGCATCAGCTTGTATTCTAGCATAACCTGCTATTACACCAATAGTATAACCTAACATAGAACCTGTATTAGTAACCTTACACATATCAAAACTACTTAAGTCAAGACTTACCAAACTATTATCATTATTAAACAAATTACTCATGTTAGTAACTTTACTTGTATCTAAATAATTAATATTCTCTATAGCAGTAACTTTCTTAAAACCAGAAAATAAATATGATAAATTAACTGATGCACTCATTACAATATAATGCAATGTATAAGGTGAATCTCAATTTGAAACAAAATGTGACATTACAGAACCATCTTGCCCTTCTGAAACATCAAAACTTGTCGAACCATCTACACTTAGTTATAGAATCTCTATATGCCCAAAACTCACCAGTATAAGCATTTGATCCAATAGACTTTAAATTTCCCGCTTTAACAAACCTAAAATTTAAATAAGAATTCAAAGTATTATTAGTTATACTTGTAATATTAGAATACTTAAATATAATAGAAAAACTTTTACTGGTATTAGGCTCAACTATATCTCCCTTTTCTATACCATCAAGACTAAATATAATATCCGCATTATCATAAAACTCATCAGCATAATACTTAGCATCTTCTATAAAAATACCATCTTGCGGCTTAGCCGCAAGAGCTCCTGTTATATCAAAATCTGTAGAACTAACATTAGCATAACCTACACCAATAAATAAAGTTAGTACAACAAAATAAATTGTTTAATAATATTAATTTTTACCCTTATTCATGATACAACCAATCCTATTTTATTATACTATAGTATAACTTCTTTTCGTTCAATATCAAGGTTTGAAAAAAGATCTTAAAAAATATACATAAAGAGCAAAAATAATGCTATTATATAGTAAGGTGATACATGTGAAGAAAAAAAGAAAAATAAAAACTAAAAACTTTCTAATATTTATAATCTGTATACTTTTAATAATTATAAGTATAACTTATGGAATAAAAAAATTAGAAACTACTAATAAAAAGAATGATAAAAATAGTACTGAAGAAAAAAATACAAAAACTAACAATAATAAAGATAACTCAAAAGAAGAAAAAGAACTAACTGAACTAGAAAAAGCAAAAAAAGACTTAGACTACTATATCGATGAAAACACTGAAAAGTATCAAGAATATCGTAATAAAAATAAAGATTTATCAATTGAAAAAGTAATAACAAATGTAAATATTGGCCTAAATGATGCATACTATACCAACACTAAAGAAAGCAAATATCAAAATACTTATAAAATATTAGTAAATAAATATAACTATGTAACTGAAAAATACATTCCAGAAAACTTAGAAGCAGTAAGTTCTGAATACTCCTCAAAATCTTTAAAATTAGTTAGTTATGCTAAAGAAGCTTTCCAAGAAATGGCTAAAGCTGCTAAATCAGAAAATTATACAATAAGAGCCATGTCAAGTTATAGAGATTATGCTTATCAAAACACTTTATATAACAATTATGCAAAAAGAGATGGTTACGAAGCTGCTGATACCTATTCTGCAAGACCTGGATACTCAGAACATCAAACTGGTCTTGCTGTTGATATTGATAATGGTAAAGAATACTTTACAAACTTTGAAAAAACTAAAGAATTTACTTGGATGCAAGAAAACGCTTACAAGTTTGGTTTTATACTTCGTTTCCCAGAAAACAAAGTAACAGAAACCGGTTATCAATACGAATCATGGCACTATCGTTATGTTGGTAAAGAAATAGCAAAATACATCCATGATAATGACTTATGTTTTGAAGAATACTATGCAAGATTTCTTATAAAATAAAAAGATTGAACTACATGTCCAATCTTTTTTTAATCATAGTTTTTACTAAAGAAACAGTACAACTTATAAAAGAATATAACTACTAACCATATTACAAATACTAAATTAGAAAGTTGTACTATTGATAATACTAAATCATTAGTATATAAACTAACCTTATCAGTCAAATCTAATTTATTATTATATACAACTATTATAAAATTAAAAAACAAAAAGTATATAATAACGAAAAAAATAGAATCTAAAACCTTCTTTAAAGCCGGCATAGTCTTACTAAAATTAGACATAAATATAAATATAGCAGATAATACTATTATCAAAAAATAAACAAATGGCGATGGAAAATAAATATAATTCATAACAGCTTTTATTAAATAATCAATAGTAAATACTGTATATGATCTATTCATATATACAACTCCACCTAAGAAGCCAATTACTATCAAGAAAAATAAAACTTTAACAACACTACTTTTTCTAGAAATATTTAATACTAAAAATAAAAATAGTAGAAATGATATAGCGAATAATTCTAAACCTAAAAAAGATGAAAAAGCATTTTTAAATACTAAATCAAACTTTTCTAAAAGTGTTAAAAACACTACTACCACCTCCACTAAACTAATTCTAAGATATAAACTGTCTGACTTGAAAGGTCATTCTTTGTACAAGTAATTAATGTCAAGGTAGTCTTATTAAAACTTCTAACAACTCTTACTTTACCTACTTTAGGTACATTATAAATATTAACTAATTTATAATGATAACGATTGCCGTTATAAGTAACATAAGCATCATTACCTATTTGTAACTGATACAAATAAGCAAAATATCCTACATACGTATTACCTGAATGTGCCATTAATATTAAATTTCCATTAACAACATCGGGCATTGTAGAACCTCTAACTACTGTAACATTATACTGAATATCATTAAATCTAGAATCAAGACCATAAAACCCTCTTTTTAATCCTATCCTTGGTATTTCCAAAACTCCTAAATACTTATCATAATTAATAGGCGGTGGAGTCACAACTTCAGGTTGTTGTTCATTAATTTCATCTGCAGTTGGTGTATCAATAACAATCTCCGAAGTATTATCAGGAATACTATTAGAAATAGCAATCTGCATATCTGAAAAAACAACATTACGAATTGCCATCAAATGATTCCATGAAATAACTACTACCCCTAAAAACACAAGGAAAGAGCCAAATAGTAGCAAATGACTCTTTCTAATATGCTTTTTATTTTTGTTCTGTAGGTTTAACATTTGCATAAATAATACCAACACCAGATAATAGAACTATTAAACCAATAAAGTATACTGTTTGTGCTGCTGAAATACCAGTATCTGGAATATCAGGAGTATAATCAATTGTAAATTCACTACCAACATCTTTATTATTAGTAACAGTATCAACACTAGCTATAGTTTGAGCACCTGCTGCTACATAATAATTACCTTCATATGTAGTAAATGAACCGATAACTCTAAACTTAATTACTTTATTCTCATCAGTAACCTTATCAGCTGGAACTCTTATATAAAACTTATCTGTAGCTTGTAAATCAGTTAACTTAGTAATCTCATTACCATTAACATCAACTATCTTAGTTCCTTCTGGTGCTTGTGTTAACTCAAGATCATAACCATTAAAGTTTTCAGAAGGACTAGCTACAACTGTAATTTCAGAAGATTGATAATAAGCTCCATCACTTGTCTTATCAACTAAACTATCCATACTAATTTTTAATTCTTTATTAGGAATATTCTTATTTGCTTTTGCTGTATTTAATAATGGTAATAAATAAGTATCATAGAATGTTGCGTCATTAGCACTAATATCTAAAGCACTAGTACCATCAGCTTTATAATAATTACTATCAGTTTGAGTATAAATACCTCTGGTATTTTTTATAACATTTAAAGCTTCTTCAGCAGTAAGTGTACTACCAACAGCTAATGAATATTTTGCATTATCTGGATACATCTCAGCTAAATATAACCATATAGCAACTTGTGACAACCATACTTGAACTGGTTCTGCTAATTCAGTACCATTAGCAGTCTTAAAAGTTTGATGTGGATAAATATGAGCCATTAAATACAATAGTCCATAGTCTTGAATAGCATCTCCCTTAGTAAATGTAGTATCAGACATAAAGTCAACATGATGTTCCATACAAAATACAACTAAATTATCTGTAGTTTTATATGGTAAAACAGGAAATGATACATTTCCACCATTAGTACCTAAAATAGTTTCTCCTGGTTCTGCAGTTGTAAAAGTATCAGGAAACTTATCTACTATCTCAGGAATAGCATAAGATACTTGTCCAACTCCAACAACTACCATTGCTACTAAAGCAATAATAGCTAAGGCAAACGTACCAATTACTGACTTTGATTGCCACATATTTTTCTTTTGTTTCTTTTGATTATTTTCCATATATATCTTTTCCATAAACAACCCTACCTTTATAAAAATATTATACCATAAATTAACTTTTTTCAAACTCTTTTTTTATTTAATAGTAAAAATCTTATCAAATTCATCTAACTTAACATTTTTATTAACATAAATGGTTGCTAAAATGTCTCCTTTTTTAACAGTATCCCCTACTAATTTATTTAAATAAATTCCAACATTGTAATCTATTTTATCTTCTTTATTGACACGTCCAGCTCCAAGTTTTACTGATAATTTTCCAAGTTCTAAAGCATTAATCTTTTTAACTATACCAGCTTCAGTTGCAACAATCTCAATAGAATCATCACTAAGTCTTAAAGAATCAATCTTTCCACCTTGTGCCTTAACTAACTCCAAGAATTTATTATAGGCCTTACCTGATTTAATACTATCAACTACCTCATCATAAGCAACTGCTCTATCAATATTCTTACCCATACTAACCATCTCAGTAGCAAGTTCTATACACAAGTCAACTAAATTATTATTAGTTTCTTCCCCTTTTAATACTTTAATAGCTTCCATTACTTCAATACTATTACCAATCGCATGTCCTAAAGGTACATTCATATCACTAATAATAGTTCTAACTTCTCTATTATAAAACTTACCAATTTTCTTCATTAAATCACTAAGTTTATTAGCATCACTCTTTTTCTGTAATAATGCACCATTTCCTACTTTAATATCAATAAGTATTTTATCAGCACCTGCTGCTATTTTTTTACTCATAATACTAGAAGCAATTAAAGGTATAGAAGAAACAGTACCAGTAACATCTCGTAATGCATAAATTGCTTTATCCATTGGAGCTAAATCAGCTGTTTGACCAGTAACAACTACCCCAATTTTTTTTACTTGATTAAATACTTGATTATCACTTAAAGCAATATTAAAACCCTTAATACTTTCTAATTTATCAATAGTACCACCAGTATATCCTAATCCTCTACCACTCATCTTTACAACCGGAATTCCTAAAGAAGCAACAATAGGAGCAATAATCAAAGTAGTTTTATCACCAACACCACCAGTAGAATGTTTATCAACTTTTATTCCTGGTATTTCAGAAAAATCAAGTACATCACCAGAATCAATAAATATCTTAGTTAAGGCAAATATCTCCTCATCTGTCATCCCATTAATACAAATAGCCATAAGTAAACTAGACATTTGATAATCTTTTACTTTACCCTTTAAGTATCCATTAAAGAAAAAATCTAATTCACTATAACTTAATTCTAATCCTAATCTCTTCTTATTAATAATATCTACTATCATTGTAATGTCCTCCTAAATATAAATGAATCACGTTTTTGATATCCACACTTCTCATATAAATGATGAGCTGCAACTCTCTCAGCTCTAGAAGTAAGTTCTATATACAAAGCATTATTAGTAGTTACTATTTCAAGTACTTTATCCATTAATCTATGTCCAATACCTAAATTACGGTAATTACTATCAACACATACATAATCAACTAAGTAATATGGCTTACCCTTTATCAAATCTAAAACTCTAGTTAATACTAAATAACCAACAACTTTATCATCGACAACACCAACTAACTCAGTATAATTATCATCCGGATTAACATTAGCTTTTTCTACATCAAAAGCCTCTTTAATTATTCTATTAACCTCAAAATAATCTGTCATTCTATATTCTCTAACATCTATCATACTATCACCTATTATAAATATATCACAACACCAACAAAATTACTAGTTTCAAACTACTCTTAACAATTCAATAAGTATAATTTATAAATTAATCAGCTTCTACCTGCAAAAAGAAATTGTCCTTATCATCTCATCAATGAGTATCTAACAACTCTATAATAAACAACAAAAAGCAGATTTCTCTGCTCTATAAAAACTATTCATCCTCCTTTCTTTTACTTGATAAAAATGTAATTTTTTCAGCTATCACTTCCATTAAATATTCTTTCTTACCATCTTTTTCTACTACTCTAGACTGAACTCTTCCTTTTACTCCAACAATATCTCCCTTTGAACAATAAGCTGATGTATTTTCCGCTATATTTTCAAACGCAATACAATCAATAAAATCTGTATCATAAGTTCCCTCCATATTTTTAAAACTTCTAGGTATCGCTAAAGATATAGTCGCAAACTTAATACCTTTATCTGATTTACGAACCTGTATATCTCTAGTAAGTCTACCTACTAAAACTATTTGGTTAAGCATACCTCACCTCCTTTCGCCAACATATTATTAAATTTTTAAAGAAACTTCAAATCGTCAAAACCAACAATTCACCTATCAAATAAATACAAAAAAAAGAAATTATCATCACGAAAATTTCTTTTTCTAATCTAAATATATATTTAATTAACAACTTTACTAGTTTTATAAATTTCTTTTAATAAGTTGATTCAATTCAACTGCATATTCCATTGGTAACTCTTCTCTGAACTTTTCTAAGAAACCTAGGACTATTAATTCCATAGCTCTCTCTTCTGAAATACCACGACTCATTAAATAAAATAAATTATCATCACTAATCTTAGAAACAGTTGCTTCATGTTCAATACTACTACTAATATTAAAACAAGAATTAACAGGAATTGTATCACTCTTAGACATTTCATCTAAAATAAGCGTATCACATTTAATATTACTAATACTATTTTCTGCTCCTGAATTAATTAAAACTTTACCTCTATAAGTAGCATTACCACCACCTCTAGCAATACTCTTAGAAATAATATTACTCTTTGTATTTTTACCTAAATGAATCATTCTAGCTCCAGAATCTTGTTCCTGATTAGCTGAAGCAACACTAATAGTAATACAAGTACCATTAGAATTATCTCCTTTAAGTACACAACATGGATATTTCATCGTAACTTTACTACCAATATTACCATCAATCCACTCCATAGTTCCATTAGTATCTACTAGAGCCCTTTTAGTAACTAAGTTATAAACATTAGGAGCCCAGTTCTGAATAGTAGAATAACGACACTTACTATTTTTACCAACATAAATCTCAACAACAGCGGCATGTAATGACGATTCACTATAAGTAGGAGCTGTACATCCTTCAATATAATGTAAATCACTATTATCATCAACTATTATTAAAGTTCTCTCAAACTGTCCCATATTCTTACTATTAATTCTAAAATAACTTTGTAAAGGTCTATCTAATTTGGTATTTTTAGGTACATAGATAAAACTTCCTCCTGAAAAGACTGCTCCATTTAAAGCTGCAAACTTATTTTCACCATTATTAACTATCTTACCAAAATATTTTTTAACAAGTTCTGGATACTCCTTCATAGCCATCTCAATAGAAGTAAAAATAACTTTTTTCTTTTGAAGCTCTTCTAACATACTATGATAAATTACTTCACTTTCATATTGAACTCCCATACCACCTAAATGTTTCTCACTCTCTAAAACACCTAAAGAATCAAGTTCATCAACAACTGGTTTCAATACATTATTCCAATTATTTTTAATATCTTTATCTTGTTTACTAGATTTATAATATATTATTTCTGAAAAGTCTAAATCTACTTTTGGCCCAAATTCTGGCATTCCAATTTTTTCAAACTTTTCATAACTATTTAATCTAAAATCTCTAATCCAAGAATCTTCTTTTTTTATATTGGAAATTTCTTCTACCTTTTCTCTATCAATTCCCTTAATCTCCATATTATCATCAACCTTTTTTTACTTTTTGTATTGCATGACCTCTTTCGGCAAAAAACTCATCCATCTTTATCTTATCTTTTTTATCTCTTTTAATTATATTAAACATTCGAGTGGGCTCACTCCAAGAATGTAATCTTTGACGAGCAATTTCGCTACGATCTTTAAAATACTCACTAGAACTCAATATATAATCTTCTATTTCTTCTCCAGTGACCATAACTTTACCAATATTCTTAGAAAAAGCATTATCACTTAAAATCCAACAAGGACCTGAAACACTCTTTTCCCCATCTGAAACAGCTTTTAATTTAGAACCATATTCAAAACCATCACTAGTAACATTTCCACAGTATTTAACTCTCTCAAAAATAACAGAATCATCAGAAACATCAAAAATATTAAACCATTGACCACCCAAAAGCATAAATACACCTAATGATAGTGGTGAAGAAACTTCAACTCCATTATCCTCTTTTGAATAATATTTTAACTCTGCAAGTCTCATTGAATTTGTATCATATAATTTACTCATTATTTAATTCCTCCAAAATACTCATCATAGCCTTATATGGTATAAGAGCACAATTTTTTCTATTAGGTTGTTTACAAATTTCATCATAAACATTTAACTCACCTAACAACTCCTTATCATATTCTTTTTCACTAATCATATTTTGATAATTTTCTAGTATTTTTCTAGCCTCCTCAACACTCTTTCCAATCAAACTTCTAATCATAATAGAAGTTGCTGAAGTACTAATAGCACAAGCCTCTCCATCAAAACGAATATCTTCGATTTTCCCATCAACAACTTTAACCATTACATCCAAATTATCAATACAGCTCTCACTATTAGTGTTAACTTTTATATAACTATTATCATCTACTAAACCTCTATTCATAGGATCTTGATAATTATCTAATATTATTTCTCTTCTTAACTCACTATCCATAAAATCCCCCTAAATAACTATTTTAAATATATCTTTGCTTTCCTTTAAAGCATCAACTAATCTTTTAACATCCTCTTTTGTATTATAAAAATACATACTTACTCTAACCGTATTTTTAATATTGATCTCATCTTTTAACATCTTAGTACAATGATTTCCTGCTCTAACATAAATATGATAATGATTTAAGTATATAGAACTCTCTTGTGCAAATACTCCTTCTATATTAAATGCTAATATTCCTGATTTAGAATTCTTATTATAAGTAATTACATTAGGAATATCTTTTAACTCTTCAAGTAAATATTTCTTTAATTCATATTCATGTTTCTCAATATTATCCATACCAATTTCCATTAAATATTCAATTGCTCTTCTTAATCCAATAACTTCAGCAATAGCAGGAGTACCAGCTTCCAATTTAGTAGGAGCATGTTTTAATTCATAACTATTATCAGCTTCAAATGATTCATTCATTCCTCCACCATAACATAATGGTTCCATTTCTTCTAATAGTTCATATTTACCAACTAAAATTCCAACTCCTGTTGGACCACACATCTTATGACCAGAAAAACTTAAGAAATCCATATTCGCTTTTTTAAAATCAACTTTAAGATGTGGTACACTTTGAGCTCCATCTACACAGAAATAAATTCCTTTTTTCTTACAAATCTCACCTATTGCATAAACATCTCTAACATCACCTATTACATTAGTAACATGTGCAATAGAAATAACTTTCGTCCTATCAGTAATACTCTTCTCTACACTAGAAACACTAAGAGCATAGTCCTCATCTAAATCCATATACTTAACAACTATCCCAATCTCTTCACTAAGCTTCATCCAAGGTAACACATTAGAAGCATGTTCCGCTCTTGTAAGTAAGACTTCGTCCCCTTTCTTTAAATGTTTCTTCATATATCCAAATACTACCATATTAATAGACATTGTAGTACCAGTTGTAAAAACAACTTCTCTAGAAAGAGCATTAATAAACTTCGCAACAACATCTCTAGTACCATCATATAACTTATTAGTAATCATCGCAGCATCATAGTCACCTCTATGGATATTAGAAGTATGTTCCATATAATACTTATCCATTGCTTCAACTACACAATAAGGCTTTAAAGTAGTGGCTCCATTATCAAAATAAACAATATCTTCCTTTAACATTGGAAAATCTTCTCTATTCATATATTCACCTCCTAAATCTCTTCAATTTCCTTAACAAATTCATCTATTTTACTTATATCTATACTATCACTATTAATTAAAAATCCATTCAACAATAACCTATAACTAACATCTAAAGAAATACCCCTACTCATCATATAAAATAAATACTCATCCTTAAACTTTCCAATATAAGCAGCATGATTACTAATAACATCATAATTATCAATAAGTAAATTAGGACAAATTGTACTCTTACCATTCTTCATATTAATAATCTGATTTTCTTGATTACAAATACATTTACTACTACTTTTAGGAACAACTCCATCTACTTTATAAGTAAGTTTATTATCTAAAATATTAACTCCATGATTAAATACTTCACTATGTGTATTACTAGCGCTATGTAAAACTCTAATATTAAAATAATTATCTTTATAATTAATATTATTATAATAGTAATATAACTGAACATCCGGTACACTTAACTCAATTTCAACATCACTACTACTATCAATAGAAAAATGATAAATAATAGTATCTTCTTTTATATTATATTTATAACTATTCTTTTTGCCATTATCTACAATATATAATATCTTACTCATTTGAATCAGTTCCAATCATAACATTAATACCATTATATCCATTTTTTTCTATTTCATAAGCCAAATCCATTGTACCAGTCTTAACAATCTTACCATCTCTCATAACATGTACATAATCAGGTTTAATATATTTTAAAACTCTTGTATAATGTGTAATTATTAAAACAGATGTTTCTGGATTTTCTTCTAAATATTTATTAATATTTTCACAAACTATTCTCAAACTATCAACATCAAGTCCAGAATCTAACTCATCTAAAATAATTAGTTTAGGCTTCAACATCATCATTTGTAATATTTCGTTTTTCTTCTTCTCTCCTCCAGAGAAACCTTTATTAAGTGATCTATGTAACATACTACTATCAAGTTCTACATCCTTCATAGCTGTCTCCATACTCTTAATAAAACTATATAGATTTACTTTTTCTCCAGATACTTCTCCCATCGCAGTACGTAAAAACTCACTATTAGAAACTCCATCAATCACTGTAGGATCTTGCATACAAAGAAATATTCCCTTACGAGCTCTATCACATACTGGCAATTTAACTATATCTTCACCATTAAAGTTAATCTCTCCATCAACAACATCATACATATAGTTTCCCATAATAGCTTTAGAAAGCGTACTTTTGCCAGTTCCATTAGGTCCCATTATTGCATGTACCTCACCTGGTTTTATATTCAAAAATACTCCTTTAAGTATTTGAACATCACTGTTTTTTATATTTACATATAAATTTTTAATTTCTAACATCTGCCTCATCTCCATCTACCTACATATTATACCAAAATTATTAGAAATTTGTTGAAAAATATTATAAAAAGAAAAAAAGAGCTAAGCTCTTTAATTACGGTTGTATTATAAATAGTGTTGGTGAGTATTCACTAATACTATTTTTATTTATAA